>PVMS01049935.1_pt1 | contig 30178 bp, 31 predicted proteins | sample 1853461 | NCBI WGS metagenome assembly PVMS01 (sample SAMN08582032, study PRJNA380276) | Marine sediment metagenome, whole genome shotgun sequencing project. | isolation source: ocean sediment barecode stripped | collected 2017
CAGCCAGATCACCGATCTGGCTGCCGATATGCATATGCACGCCGACGGGCGAGATGCCCGGCAACTCGGCCGCGAGGCGATAGAGCGACAGGGCTTGCTCGAACGGCACGCCAAACTTGTTCTCCGCCTTGCCGGTGGCGATCTTGTGATGGGTCTTGGCGTCGACGTCGGGGTTCACGCGCAACGCGATGCGCGCGGTCTGCCCACGCGCGTTGGCCACTTCGCTCAAATCGCGAAGCTCGGCTTCCGATTCCACGTTGAAGGCGAAGATGCCCGCGTCGAGCGCGAAGGCCATCTCCTCCTTGGTCTTGCCGACGCCGGAGAAGGCGATCCGCTCGGGCGGCACGTTCACGGCGAGCGCCCGGCGAAGTTCGCCTTCGGAGACCACGTCCATGCCGGCGCCAAGCTTCGCCAGGGTGGCGAGCACGCCGAGATTGGAATTGGCCTTGATGGAATAGCAGACGAGCGTGTCGGGCGCGTGCGCGAAGGCGTCGGCGAACACCCGGTAGTGGCGCTCGAACGTTGCCGTGGAATAGCAATAGAACGGAGTCCCGACGGCGTCGGCCAACGTGGTGAGGTCGACGTCTTCGGCGTGGAGTACGCTGGCGTGGGAAACGCCGCGCCGGTAGTCGAAATGGTGCATGGCAGGAAGCGGGGGCTAATCGATTAGACGGTCAATCCATAAACGGCGATCCGGTGCCTTGGACATTTTGCTCGCCGGGTCGGCCTTGGTCTCGGGATAGCTCGGTTTCGGCCGATCCAACGAGCCGCGGCGCCCGCAGGCGCTAAGCCCGACGGCGACAATCAGCGCAAACATTATGAGGACGCGCATTGCGCTTCCCATGATCATGCCCCTGTGGTCAGAGCCCTTCCTATAGGCCCTTTCCATCCTTTTATCGCGACAGGCCGTCCTTTTCCAAACGCTTTATCCACCGTCTGGCCTCACGCCGCACATTGGCAGGGGCGGTTCCCCCTTGGCTTTTGCGGCTTTTGGCAGACTGGCTGGGGTCTAGGACAGCGAAAACGTGCCTGGTGACCCGTGGCTCGATGCCTTGAATCTCCGAAAGCTTCAGCGTTTTGAGGTCGCAAGCCTTGGATTCGGCCAGTGCCACGATTCGCCCGGTGATGCGGTGCGCCTCCCGGAAGGGAGTCCCGAGGGTCTGCACCAGCCAGTCGGCGAGGTCAGTGGCCGTGGCAAATTCCCGGCCGGCCGCTTCGCGCATGGCATCGGCGTTGATCTCAAGGTCGCCCACCATTCCGGCCATGGCGGCAAGGCCGAGCTTCAGCGCGTCGAGCGCATCGAACACGGGCTCCTTGTCTTCCTGCATGTCCTTGGCATAGGCGAGCGGCAGGCCCTTCATCACCATCAGCAGCGCCTGGAAGGCGCCGGCGATCCGCCCGATCTTGGCGCGCACCAGCTCGGCGGCGTCCGGGTTCCGCTTTTGCGGCATGATCGAGGAGCCGGTGGAGAACGCATCGGACAGTCTGGCGAAGCCGAATTGCGGCGAGGTCCACAGCACGATCTCTTCGGCGAGCCGCGACAGATGCATGGCGGCGATCGACGCATCCGCCAGCGTCTCCAGCGCGAAGTCGCGGTCGGAAACGGAGTCGAGCGAGTTCGCCGTCGGCTTGGTGAAGCCGAGCGCCTTGGCGGTCATGTTCCGGTCGATGGGAAAGCTTGTGCCGGCGAGCGCCGCGGCGCCTAACGGGCATTCGGACAGCCGCTTGGCGGCATCGGCGAAACGGCCACGGTCGCGGCCCAGCATTTCCACATAAGCGAGGCAGTGATGGCCGAAGGTGATGGGCTGGGCCGTCTGCAAATGGGTGAAGCCCGGCATTACCGTGGCGGCGTGTTCGAGCGCCAGGGTGGCGAGCGCAAGCTGAAGCGCGGCGAGACCGGCGTCGAGGCCGGCGATCTCGTCCCGCACATAGAGCTTGAAGTCGGTGGCAACCTGATCGTTGCGCGACCGGGCGGTATGCAGCTTGCCGGCCACCGGGCCAATCAGCTTCCGCAGCCGGCTCTCGATATTGAGATGGATGTCCTCCAGCGCTCGCGCAAATTTGAACTTGCCTGCCTCCATCTCGGCCAGAATTTGGTCGAGACCTTTGGAAATCTCGCGCGCGTCCTTCTTCGTGACGATACCGGTCGCCGCGAGCATGGCAACATGAGCCTTGGAGGCTAGGATGTCGTGCCGCCAGAGACGCTTGTCGAAGTCGATGGAGGCATTAATCTCCTCCATGATCTCCGCGGGACTTGCGGCAAACCGGCCGCCCCACATGGTGTTGGTCATATCGTCCAAGTCCGGGCAATTTGAAGCAAAGAGGATGACGTGAACTCAACGAACAAAAGTAAGCACGCCGCGTCGCCGGCCAAATACGCGATCATCGCAGTTATCGCGGCGATTGCCGGGTTCGCCACGGTATATTTCAGTCTTGCCCCCTCTGACAATGGTTCCAGATCGGGCCAGACGTCGGAGACGGCCAGCGAGGCGGCCTCCGGGAGCGCAGCGGACGCCAAGGCGAGCCCGCTCAAGGGGCTCAATAAGGGGGCTATGGCCGCCTTTTTGATGCGCTCGAAGCCTCTCGATCTCCCCGATTTCAGTCTTGTGGATGGGGCTGGCGCCACCACATCGTTGGCGGATTTGGGCGGAAAAGTCCTGCTTCTCAACATCTGGGCGACCTGGTGCGTGCCCTGCCGGGAGGAGATGCCTCAGCTCAACGCCCTTCAGGCGGCGCTCGGCGGCAAGGATTTCGAGGTCGTTGCCGTCAATATCGACAAGGGTGGACCGGACAAGGCGCGCAAGTTCCTGGACGAGACCAAGGCCACGGACCTGACGCTCTACACCGACCCGACCGGCAAATTATTCTCAAAATTGAGAGCGGTCGGCATGCCGACGACGCTGCTCATCGACCGCCAGGGCAAGGAAATCGGCCGGTTGGTGGGCCCCGCCGACTGGGCCTCGCCGCAAGCCAAGCGTCTGATCGAAGCGGCGATCTCCGCTGACGCGGGCGGCTAGACCGGCGCTCATTGCACCGGAACGACCGCGTCCTTCTCGAGGTGGTAATTATACGAGCAGCGCTCCTCCGCTGGCTTGTTGCAGGGGATGCCCGACGTGGTCACGTGCATGGTGCGGGTGGTTCCGCTCGTTGAGAATTTGTAGCTCTTGACGAAATCCTCGAAGACCAGGTCCCAGCTCGTATCGCCATCCCAGAAATAGAGATGCAGCATGCAGCCGTTGTCGTTGCATGCGGGGTTGGCCGCGCCCTCGCATTTCAGCCGGGCGAAATCTGCCATCCAGTCGCTGCTGCCGTCGCCGTTCAGATCGTCACCGTGGAGAATGGCCGCCGTATCGGCCTTGCCGCCTTGCGCGCGGCAGACCTGCGCCGCCTCGGCGATGATCTCGGCGATAGCTTCGGGCTGTTCTTCACCATGCGCGGGCGCGAAGCCAGCGAAGGCGATCATCGCCAAGCTCAAGCAAGCGGCGATCCCAAACGGCGACACGCGAGGCATGTTCAATTGGCAGTGCTGAAGTTTGGCGCGGCCGGCGTCTCGGTAAGCATGACGACCGGCGTGCGGAGGTCGAACAGCTCAGGTGCGATGTCCGACTTGCGGGTCCGTCTGCGGCGGCGCTTCTTCGGCCTCGGACCGCAAATGACAGCGCGAAGATGAGCGGGCTCCTCGCTTAAATTGGCTTGCACGGCGAGCCCGTCGAGGCTCGTACCGAACAGCGACTTCCAGAAATAACGCTTGAAGCCGTTCTCCAGCAGGAGGGCGGCGCGGGTGTTGCGCGTGCGGGTCGAAGGCTCGCCGAGGACGACAGCCACGAGCTTGCGGCCGTCGCGCGTGGCGCTGACCACGATGTTGAACCCGGAGTCGCAGATGAACCCGGTCTTCATGCCGTCGGCGCCGGGAAAGCTGATGAGCAGGCCGTTATGGGTCCGCAGCCGCTTCTTGCCAACCTGGACATGGGTCTGGCGGAAGATGTCGGCGTGCTCAGGAAATTCGATGATGATGGCGCGGGCGAGCCGGGCGAGGTCCCGCGCGGTCGTATATTGCTGCTCGTTGGGCAGGCCATGGGGATTGGCGAATTGAGTGTTGGTCATGCCCAGGCGCTTGGCCGCCTTGTTCATGCGCTCGATGAAGGCCTCCTGGGTACCACCCACGGTCTCCGCCACCATGACGGCCACGTCGTTGGCCGACTTGACGATGATCACCTTGATCGCCGTTTCGAGCGAGATGTGCCCGCCGACGGGAAGGCCAAGCTTGGTGGGGGGCTGGGTCGAGGCGTTCTTCGAGCAGATCACCTTGGTCTCGGGCGTCACCTCGCCGTCGCGCAAGGCGTGAAAGGTGACATAGGCGGTCATCAATTTGGTGAGGGAGGCGGGAAACCAACGGGCGTCGGGGTCTTCGGCATAGAAGACGGTGCCGTTATAGGGCTCGAAAACAAGGGCGGGGCTGGCGGCGGCAATCGTCGGAACCAACATGGCCACTCCGGCGAGAATGCTAAGAAAAGCGCGCCTCAGCATTGATCCAATATCCCTCATTCAAATTGGCGCTTTGCGCCAAAGCTAACCCTGTCGCCGTTCGCGGAGAACGGTCGCACCAAAAGATGATGGGCATCCCCAGCCCTCGGAACGGCCTCGCTCCATAATCACCTGAAATCCGACTGTTCCGTGACGAGTTTGGAAAACCAGGCCGTCCGCCAATAAAATGCCCGGCAGAGGCGACGGCCAGTCGAACCGAGAAATATTTGGCAAAGCCTTCTTCGGAGGGGGGAGACTAGCGTCCCGCGAGGGTTTCGCAACCGCCAAATTCGCCCTTGTGGACTTGTTCCACCGCTGGGCGTTGATGTAGCGCGGCGGCGTCCAAGATGGCCGCCAGCGCCGCAACCTGCCGGTCGATTTCTGGATCCTCTTCTAAATGAGAGTGAGCCGGATGAGTGCCTCAATCATGTGGCGTGAGGCTTGAGCCCGCCGGCGCTTCGGGTGGCCGGTGCGGCAGCTTTGCAATTGTCTCGTTGTGCTGGCCCAAGATCAGCTGGACCGGCGTTACCGCAAAGAGACCAGGGTAAAGCTGACCGTACTTCTCACCCGGATCTCGCCGGACGTTATAGAAGTCCATGCCCGGCAAGCCGCCCTTCGAGGCTTTGAGATGAATCTTGAAGTCCTCGTAGCGGATCGCGCCGAGTTCGCCGCCACTGTAGTGGAACATGTAATTGCGCCGCGAATGGCCGTCGCCGAGCAGGAACAACGCTGTTTGATCGATCCCGTCCGTCACACGATCTGAGGGAATTTTGTCCGTTGCCCCAGCCAGCCGCGCCGCCGTGGTGAACAGATCGGTGACATGCCAGAAGTCGTCGGGGTCTTGGCCCGGGGCGATCATGCCGGGCCACCATGCCATGGCGGGGACCCGCACGCCGCCTTCCAGGATGTCGCCCTTGGCGCCACGCAGTAGCGTGTAGCCGGATGTCGGCCAGAACGCATACATCGGGCCATTGTCGCTGATCCACACGACAAGCGTGTTCTCCGCGATGCCTTCCTCCTTCAGCGTGTCCAACAGCATCTCCACATGCTTGTTGTGCAACGCCATGAATGAGGCCTGTCGGTTATTCTTGTCCACATCGGGTGCGTTCAGGAACTCTTGCGAGGCAGAAAGCTGCAGCGCGTAGGATGCCCAATAGACAAAGAACGGCTTATCGGACTGGGCCTTGTCCTTGATCCACGTCGTCATCTGCTCGATGGACGCGTTCTCGAAGGCCTCCTGCCGCTCGGGGCTGAGCTCACCAGCAAGGCCCTCAATGGGTTTGCGGCCTTCGCCCTTCTCGCCGGAATAGCCACCGATCGACAAGTCGATGCCAGTGCGAGCCAGATACTCCTGGTAGCCGGGAAAGTCGGAAAATGGGAACGTCCCGCTCTTGTCCTCGTAGCTCGCCTGCCACCAATCGGGCGCGCCATTGAAGAGGCCGTAATACGCGTAATCGAAGCCTTGGTTTTCGGGAGCGAACTGGGGCTCCTCACCGAGATGCCACTTGCCCCACATGGCCGTGTGGTAGTCCGCCTCGGAGAGAATTTCAGCGATCGTCACCTCATCGGGCGACAGACCATCGGGCTGACCGGGCCACAGCACGGAAAGAAGCCCCGTGCGCACGGGATGCCGGCCGGTCATGATGGCGATGCGGGTCGGGGTGCAGGATGGCTCCGCGTAAGCCGACCAGAAGCGCATGCCTTCAAAGGCCAGCTTGTCGAGCGTCGGCGTCGGCGTGCCGCGGTGCCTGCCACCACCCTGCCAGCCAAGCTCTCCCCAGCCAATGTCGTCGGTCAGGATATAGATGATGTTCGGCCGCTTCCCGAACCGCTTCTGCAGAGCACCAAGCTTCGCGGCGATTTGCTCATCGTCTTTCGCCCAGGCGGCCGCGTTGCGTTCTTGGTAGACCAAGAAAGGCCCGTCTGGCTGGAACGCGAAGCCGGTTGTCGAGAAAGGGCCGAGCAAAAAAGCGATCGTGCCAATGGCGATGCTGAGACGGGTCTTCATCTGGAATTCCTTCCACAAACAGACTTGAAAACGGGTCGGTCTGAGGGACTTTGCCGGTCGAATATGAGGCCAGTTTGCCCCATAGTGTTCGATCAATATTGAGCGAGGTCAACTCTGATTGCGACGAGTCCCGCGCGGGCTTGATGTGGCGCGGCGGCGTCCAATATGGTCGCCACCGCCGCAATCTGCCGGTCGATTTTTGCCCCCCCTTCTAATGTGAGCGAGCCGGATGAGCGTCTTTTTTGAAGAACTCGATTATTGCCCGACACCCATCGGGGGTTTGAGCCTGCGCCGTCGCCGGGAACATAAGCTCGACGTGGATGTCTTCGAGATCATGCTCGGCGAGGAGTATCTGATGTCGAGCCTGTTCACCGTGTCTGAGATCGCGCTGGCGCGGTTGGGGCTGGCGGGGCTCGACGGCGACAAACTCGATGTGGTTGTCGGCGGGCTCGGGCTTGGCTACACGGCCAATGCGGTGTTGGAGAACGCGAACGTCGCCTCGCTGGTCGTGGTCGAAGTTCTCGAGCCGGTCATCCAGTGGCATGAAAAAGGTCTGCTGCCGCTCGGCCGCGTGCTGACGACCGATCCGCGCTGCCGGATCGTTCAGGGCGACTTCTTGCCACCGCCGCGTCCGAGGCGGGCTTCGATGGGGACGCGCCGCGCCGGCAGTTCGACGCCATTCTCGTCGACATCGACCATTCGCCAAACTTCCTGCTCGATCCGGCAAACGACTCTTTCTATCAGCCCGAAGGTCTCCGCCGTCTGGCCACCCATCTTCGTCCCGGCGGCGTGTTCGGCCTGTGGTCGGATGAACGCCCGGACGAGGCCTTCGCCGCCCGTCTCGCCAGCGTCTTCGATGACGCTCGGGCCGAACCGGTGACGTTTCACAATCCGCTTCAGGACAAGCCGTTCACCCAGACCGTCTATCTCGGGACCAAGCAGGCTGCGTCCGAGGCGGCTGAATGACGGAGGCCGCGCAGCCTCGCGTGAGCGCGCTGGCGTCAACGCAGTTGGATTGTCCGGTCTGCCGCGCAACGGACACTCAAGCCTTCGACAGCATCGGCGGCACGGACTATTGGCGCTGCGCGTCTTGCGAGGCGACGTTCGTCGACCCCGCCCAGTTTCTTGGGCGTGACGAGGAATACGCCGTCTACCTGCAACATGAGAACGATCCGGCCGATGCACGCTATCGCGCGTTCTTGTCGAAGCTCGCGGACCCAATTTTGGCGAAGCTCCAGCCCCGCTCGCTCGTGCTCGACTATGGCTGTGGCCCCGGACCGGCCTTGGCGGCGATGCTCGGCGAGGCGGGGCATGACGTGCGGATCTACGACCCGTTCTTTCATCCCGACAAAGACGCGCTGACTGAAAGCTATGACGCCATCACCTGCACCGAAGTCGCCGAACATCTCCACCATCCGGCCGACGAATTCGACCGCTTGGACGCCTTGCTGCGTCCTGGCGGTTGGCTGGCGGTGATGACGAAGTTTCAGACCAAGGACGCGAGCTTCGCCGACTGGCATTATCGCAAAGATCCCACCCACGTCGTCTTCTACCGCGAGGCGACGTTTCGGAAGATCGCGGCGCAACGCGTCTGGCATTGCGAAATCCCGGTGGAGGATGTCGCCCTGATGCGCAAAGCCAAGACGGAAGCAAAATGATGGACGCTTCCGAATTGGCCGCGCTGCGCGCCTCATTGGTCGCGCGCTTAGAGGCCCTTCGCGTCACCAGCGAAACCACGGCGGAAAATCGCCGTCCCGTCGAACTCGACCAAACCTCGGTGGGGCGTCTGTCGCGTATGGACGCCATGCAGGTGCAAGCCATGGCCCTGGCTACGGAACGGCGGCGCCATGACGAAGCGCGCCGTGTGGAGGCGGCGATAAGCCGGATCGACGAGGGCGAATACGGCTATTGCGTTTCTTGTGACGAAGAGATTCCGGCCAAGCGCCTCGCCGTCGATCCCATCATCCCGACCTGCATTCGCTGCGCGTCGGGCGGGAACCGCTAGCTCGGCTCAAGCCTTCTCAATGAGAATCGCGCGGAGGTCGTTGACGTTGGTGAGCGTCGGGCCGGTCTCCAGCAGATCGCCGACCCCTTTGAAGAAGCCATAAGGGTCGTTGTTGGCGAGCATGGCTTTGGGGTTGATCCCGGCCTTCTCGGCGCGGGCCAGCGTATCCGGATAGATCAACGCGCCGGCATTATCTTCCGACCCATCGACGCCATCGGTGTCGCCGGCCAGGGCATAGATATGTTCCATGCCGTCGAGTGCGATGGCGAGCGACAGCAGGAACTCCGTATTGGGCCCGCCCTTGCCGTTGCCCTTTAGCGTGATGGTGGTTTCGCCGCCGGAGATCAGCACGCATGGCGGCTGCTCGGGTTGGCCGCGCATGGCGCATTGCCGGGCGATCCCCGCATGAACCAGCGCCACGTCGCGGGACTCGCCTTCGATGCTGTCGCCGAGAATGACTGGCGTGACGCCAGCTTTCCGCGCCACTTCGGCGGCGGCTTCTAAAGAGGCCTGCGGCGTGGCGATCATGATGTTCTCGACGCGCTCAAAACACGGATGGCCGGGCTTGGGCGTTTCCTCGGCGGTATCGAGCAGGCGGCGCATAGTCTCCGGCACGTCGATGCCGTATTTCTCGATGATCTCGAGAGCGTCTTTATTGGTGGACGCGTCGGGCACGGTCGGGCCGGACGCGATGATCGAAGGATCGTCGCCGGGCACGTCGGAGATCATCAGCGCCACGATCTTGGCCGGGTAAGCGGCGGCGGCGAGCCTGCCGCCCTTGATGGCGGAGAGATGCTTTCGCACCGTGTTCATTTCCGAGATCGTCGCGCCACTGGCGAGCAGCGCCTTGTTCATGGCTTGCTTGTCTTCAAGCGTGACGCCTTCAGCCGGAAGCGCCAGCAGCGACGAGCCGCCGCCCGAGATGAGGCAGAGCACGAGGTCGTCCTCGGTGAGCCCTTGCACCAGTTTGAGGATGCGCTTGGCGGCGTCGCGGCCGGCCTCGTCGGGAACGGGATGGGCGGCCTCGATCACTTCCAGACGCTCCGTCGGCACGCGATAGCCGTAACGGGTGACCACTAACCCATCGAGCGGCCCGTCCCATGCGTCTTCGAGGGCTTTGGCCATGGCGCCGGACGCCTTGCCGGCACCGATAATGACAGTGCGACCCTTTGGCCGGGGCGGCAGATGGGCCGGCAGGCAGAGAGATGGCAGCGCCGCGTCCACGCCCGCCTTAAACATGGCTTTGAGAAGCTCTTCTGGCGTCATTTTGTGTCAGGCCTCGCCCTTGATCGGTGGGCGATGAACCTGCACAGACGATTGCAAGAAGGCAAGTGAATGAATAACGTGCTCGCTTCTTTTGTCAGGAACAGTGCGTGTAAATTGGGGGCGAACGACCAATGTCAGCCGGATCGAGCGAACAACACAAGAAGCCGAAATCCGATATCGAGATCAGCCAAGCCGCCACCATGCGGCCGATCGTCGATGTTGCGGCGGACAAGCTTGGCCTTAAGTCCGAGGATCTGATCCCCTACGGCCATTACAAGGCGAAAGTCTCCCTCGATTACATCGACACGTTGAGCGACAAGCCCGACGGCAAGCTGATCCTCGTGACCGCGATCACGCCGACGGCTGCTGGCGAAGGCAAGACCACGACCACGGTGGGCTTGGGCGATGCGCTGAACATCATTGGCAAGAAGGCCATGATCTGTGTGCGCGAGCCCTCGCTTGGGCCTTGCTTCGGGATGAAAGGTGGGGCGGCTGGCGGCGGCTTCGCCCAGGTTGTGCCCATGGAGGACATCAACCTTCACTTTACCGGCGATTTCCATGCGATCGGCGCCGCCAATAATCTGCTCGCGGCGATGATCGACAACCATATTTATTGGGGCAACAAGCTCGACATTGATGCGCGCCGGGTGAGCTGGCGCCGCGCTGTCGACATGAACGATCGGGCGCTGCGGATGATCGTCACCTCGCTTGGCGGGGTCGCCAACGGCTTCCCGCGCGAGGCGGGCTTCGATATCACCGTCGCCTCCGAGGTGATGGCCATTTTCTGCCTGGCCACGGACTTGGCCGATCTTCAGCGCCGCTTGGGCCAGATCCAGATTGGCCAGACCCGCGATAAGAAGGCGGTCACGGCCAAAGAGCTGTCGGCGTCCGGTTCCATGGCGGCGCTGCTGAAAGATGCGCTGGCGCCGAACCTGGTGCAGACCCTGGAGCACAACCCAGCCTTTATTCATGGCGGTCCGTTCGCCAATATCGCCCATGGCTGCAACACGGTGATCGCCACCAAGGCGGCCCTGAAGCTCGCCGACTACGTGATTACGGAGGCTGGATTTGGCGCCGATCTCGGGGCCGAGAAATTCTTCGACATCAAATGCCGCAAGGCGGGGCTGAGCCCCGATTGCGTGGTGATCGTGGCGACCATCCGCGCGCTTAAGATGCATGGCGGCGTGGCCAAGGACGATCTCAAGAAAGAGAATCTTGAAGCCCTGGAGAAGGGTTTCGCCAATCTCCAGCGTCACATCGAGAATTTGCGGAAATATAAGGTGCCGGTGGTTGTAGCCACCAACCGGTTTTCATCCGATACCGATGAAGAGATAGCTCTGCTGAAGCGGTTGTGCTCGACGGACGGCGCCGAGTGCGTGATGGCCGACCATTGGGCGCTTGGCGGCGCGGGCGCGGTCGATCTGGCCGAAGCCGTGGTTAAGACCATCGACACCAAGCCGTCGGAATTCGAGCCGCTCTATCCCGACAATATGTCGTTGTGGGACAAGACCCGCACGATTGCTCAGGAAATCTATGGGGCCGAGGACATCACCGCCGAGAAGAGCGTCAAAGACAAATTCGCCGAGCTGGAAAAGCTGGGCTTCGGTAATTTCCCGATTTGCGTGGCCAAGACCCAGTACAGCTTCACCACGGACCCGGCCGCTAAGGGTGTGCCGCTCGGCCATACCATCCCCATCCGCGAGGTCAGGTTGTCGGCCGGGGCGGAATTCGTGGTGGTGATCTGCGGGAGCATCATGACCCTGCCGGGCCTGCCCCGAGTGCCTGCCGCCAACAAGATCGAACTTGCGGCGGATGGCCGCATCAGCGGCCTGTTCTAGCGCAGGCAAAGGGGTTGCCAGGGGCGCTACCGGCGGCTACCACCTCCTTTCGCGCGCGGCATAGGCCCGGCAACGACCAGGTAGCCCGAGATTTCTAGGAGACGAAACGATGGCTGGAGCCAGACGGCCGGGCCGTAACTTCCTATTTGTGCCGGGGCCAACCAATGTCCCCGACCGAATCTTGCGCGCGATGCATGTTCCTATGGAGGACCACCGGTCCTCTGACTTCCCGAAGCTTACGCTCCCGCTTTATGACAACATGAAGAAGGTCTTCCAGACGAAGGAAGGCCAGGTTTTCATTTTTCCGTCGAGTGGCACCGGCGCTTGGGAAGCCTGCTTCACCAATACCCGCTCGCCTGGCGACAAGCTGCTGGCGTCGCGGTTCGGCCAGTTCAGCCATCTGTGGATTGATCTCGCCCGCCGTCATGGGCTTGAGGTCATCGTGCAGGAAGAAGAATGGGGCACGGGCGCCAACCCGGAACGTATCGAAGAGGCGCTGCGCGCCGACAAGAGCTACGACATCAAGGGCGTCATGGTGGTCCACAACGAGACCGCCACGGGCGTCACGTCCGACATCGCCGCGGTCCGCCGCGCCATCGATGCCGCCAAGCACCCGGCGCTGCTTTATGTGGACGGGGTGAGTTCAATTGGCAGCATCGACTTCCGCTTTGATGAATGGGGTGTCGACCTCGCCATCACCGGCTCGCAGAAGGGCATGATGCTGCCGGCGGGGCTGGGCATCGCCTGCGTCAGCCAGAAGGCGCTGGGGCAGATGAAGGATGCCACCTGCACCAAGGCCTATTTCGATTTCGCCGACCAGATCAAAACCAACGAGGGCGGCTACTTCTCGTATACGCCGGCGCTGTCGCTGCTCTACGGTCTGCGCGAGGCGCTGGATATGCTGTTCGAGGAAGGCCTCGACAACGTGTTCGCGCGCCATCGCATGCTTGCTTCGGGCACGCGCGCGGCGGTCGACGCTTGGGGCCTCAAGCTCTGCGCCAAGGACCCGAAATGGAATTCCGACACGGTGAGCGCGATCATGGTGCCCGAAGGCATCAACGGCGCCGATGTCATCGACCGGGCCTACCGGCGTTACAATCTCGCGCTCGGCGCGGGCCTGACCGAGATGGCGGGCAAATTGTTCCGCATTGGCCATCTTGGCGATCTTAATGAGTTGATGTTGCTCGGCGCTATTTCCGGCGCGGAAATGTCGATGTCCGATGTGGGCATCGAGGTTGTGCCCGGTTCGGGTGTTGCTGCGGCGCAGGAATGTTTCCGCGGCGCGCAGGGCGCGGGCGAACAGCGGCTCGCTGCCGAATAGATCGGCGGCGCGAGGGCGAGCGGCTGGTGCCACTGTCCTCAACGAAGTGATTTGTCTGATGCCGTCTGGCGCATCGGTTTTGCCGAGGACGGTTTACTTTGTGGCGTGGGCGAACCCCACGATTTGAGGTGAAGGGGAGCCCCAGTGGAACACACGATCGTCTTCCTCGATCGAGAGTCAGTCGGCGCCGATGTGCGCAAGCCCGGTTTTCCGCACACATATAAAGAGTACGACTCGACCTGGACGCCTGAGGAGATCGTCGATCGCCTCAAGGACGCCAGCATCGCCCTGATCAATAAGGTGCCGATGCGCGCCGACGTGCTGAAGCAGCTGCCGAATTTGAAGCTGATCGCCGTCGCCGCCACGGGCACCGACGTGGTCGACAAGGCCTATTGCAAAGAGGCCGGCATCGCCGTCGTCAATATCCGCAATTACGCCTTCAACACCGTGCCCGAGCATGTGATCGCGCTGATGTTCGCGCTGCGGCGCAATCTGCTCGCTTACGTCGCCGACGTGCGCAAGGGCCGTTGGGGCGAGGTCGATCAGTTCTGCTTCTTCGATCATCCCATCCGCGACATCGCCGGTTCGACCCTTGGCGTCATTGGTTATGGCGCTATCGGCAAAGCCGTGGCCAAGCGGGCCGAATGTCTCGGCATGAAGATCCTGCCTTATGACGTGTTTCCGCAGGACGGCCTCGTTGACCTCGAGACACTGATCAAAGAGAGCGACGTCATCACGCTGCATTGTCCGCTGACGCCCGAGACCAAGAACATGATCGGCGCCAAAGAGCTTGAGATGATGAAGTCGACGGCGATCCTCATCAACACGGCGCGCGGCGGTCTGGTGGATGAAGCGGCACTCGCCGAGGCACTCAAGAAGGGCACCATCGCCGGCGCGGGCTTCGACGTTCTGACCACGGAGCCGCCGAAGGAAGGCAATGTCCTCCTCGATCTGGATGTGCCGAATCTCATCGTCACGCCCCATGTGGCGTGGGCAAGCCGTGAGGCCATGCAGATCCTGGCCGACCAACTCATCGACAACATCGAGGCGTTCGCCGCGGGCAAGCCGCAGAACGTCGTCGAGTAGATTCTAAGGGCAAGTTGAAATGAAGAAACTGCTGTTCCTGTTCGACACCGATGAAACGCCGAGCGTGTTCGATACGGTCGTCGGTTATGATGGCGGCGCCGACCACGTCACGGGCTATGCCAATGTGACACCCGACAATGTGGGCGCGCTGGTCGACGGCACCATCTACACCCGCGGAGGCAAGGATAAGCAGAACACTGCGATCTTTGTCGGCGGCGGCAACATGGCCAAGGGCGAGGCGCTGTACGAGAAGGTGAAGAAGAGCTTCTTCGGTCCCTTCCGCGTTTCCGTCATGCTCGACTCCAATGGTTCCAACACGACGGCCGCGGCCGGCGTGGCGCTGCTCGCCAAGGCGGGGTCGCTCAAGGGCAAGAAGGCCCTGGTGCTCGCGGGCACCGGCCCGGTCGGCATGCGCGCGGCAGGCTTTCTCGGCATGGAAGGCGCGGACGTGACGATCACCTCGCGCACCAAGGATCGCGCCGAGGCAGCCGCAGAAGTCATCGGAAGCGTTTTGGCATCAAGGTCACCGGCGTTGCCGGCGGCACGGATGAGGAGCGGGCCGAAGCCGCCAAGGACGCCAATGTGGTGTTCGCGGCCGGCGCCATCGGCACCCAGCTCCTGCCGGAATCAGCTTGGAAGAACAATCCCAACATCACGCTTCTAGCCGACGTGAATGCTCAGCCGCCGCTCGGCGTCGAGGGCATCAAGGCCACCGACAAGGGCACGGAGTATGATGATAAGGTTGCCTTCGGGGCGCTCGGTATCGGCGGGCTGAAGCTGAAATTGCATCGCGCCTGCATCGCCAAGATGTTCGAAAGCGCCGAGGCCGTGTTCGACGCCGAGGAGATCTACGCGCTGGCGAAAGAGATGGCCTAAATGACTGAGATCAAAGACACCGCCATCGAGCCGTTCCTCGATGCGCTCGCCTCGAACGCGGCGACCCCGGGGGGCGGCAGTGCTGCCGCCATTCTCGGCGCTATGGGCGCGGCGTTGGTGAGCATGGTGTGCAATCTCACCATCGGCAAAAAGAAGTATGTCGAGGTTGAGGGGGAAATGAAGGACGTGCTGGCCAAGGCCGAGGACTTGCGTCATCGGCTGACCGGCATGATCCAAGACGATGTGAGAGCGTTTGACACGGTGATGGGCGCCTACCGGATGCCGAAGGAAACCGACGCGGAAAAGGCTTCGCGCGGTGAGGCAATCCAGGCGGCGCTCAAGCTAGCGACCGACGTTCCCATAGCCTGCTGCCGCGTGGCGCGTGAGGTCATCGACCTGGCGCTGGTGGTTTCCGATAAGGGTAATCTCAACGTCATCTCGGATGCTGGTGTGGGTGTGCTGGCTGCGAATGCGGCGCTACGGAGTGCCGCGCTAAACGTTTTCATCAATGCGAAAATGATCTCTGACAAGAGCTTCGTGGACGCTAAGCTGAAAGAGTTGGATGGACTTCTTGCCGGCGCGGAAGCGTTGACCGAGAAGACCTATGACATCGTCAAAGGCAAGGTCAGCTGACGCGATTTGGCGTCGAGCATTTGAGACGAAGACCGGGCCGGAGAGACTAGGGAGGAACGACGTGGACGTTCATGAGTATCAAGCGAAAGAACTTCTGAGTGGCTTCGGCGTGCCGGTGCCGAAAGGCGCCGTCGCATTTAGCCCCGATCAGGCAGTTTATGCTGCGACCGAGCTTGGCGGCTGGAACTGGGCGGTCAAGGCTCAGATTCATGCTGGCGCCAGAGGCAAGGCCGGCGGCGTCAAAATCTGCAAGACCTATAACGAGGTCCGCGAAGCGGCGGAGGGCATGCTCGGCAGACGCATGGTCACGGCGCAGACTGGCCCCGAGGGCAAGCCCGTACAGCGCGTCTATATCGAAGTGGCCGAGCCCTTCGATCGCGAGCTTTATCTTGGCTATGTGCTGGACCGTAAGGCCGAGCGCATCCGGGTGATTGTTTCTAAGCATGGCGGCATGGAGATCGAGGAGATCGCCAAGGCGAACCCCGAGGAAATTCTTCAGGTCATCGTCGAGCCCGCCGTGGGCTTGCAGGCGTTCCAGGCGCGCGAACTCGCGTTCCAGCTCGGCTTGAGCATCAAGCAGGCGCAGAGCGCAACGTCCACGATCATGAACGCCTATCGCGCGTTCCGTGATTGCGACGCCACCATGCTTGAGATCAACCCGCTGGTTGTGACCAAGGACGACCGTGTTTTGGCGCTTGACGCCAAGATGTCGTTCGACGACAACGCACTGTTCCGTCGCCATAACGTCGCCGACATGCACGATCCTTCACAGCAGGATCCGCGCGAGGCGCAAGCGGCCGAGCACAACCTCAACTATATCGGTCTCGAAGGCGAGATTGGCTGCATCGTGAATGGTGCGGGCCTCGCCATGGCGACCATGGACATGATCCAGCACGCGGGCGGTACGCCGGCGAACTTCCTCGACGTGGGCGGCGGCGCTTCGCCGGACCGTATTGCCACGGCGCTGAAGCTCGTCCTGTCGGACACCAACGTGAAGGCCGTTCTGGTGAATATCTTCGCCGGCATCAATCGCTGCGACTGGGTAGCGAAGGGTGTGGTGCAGGCAACGGAGACCGTGGACATCAAGGTGCCGATGATCGTTCGTCTGGCGGGCACCAATGTCGAAGAGGGCCGGAAGATCCTGGCCGAAAGCGGCGTCAAGCTGATTACTGCTGAGACCTTGGCCGAGGCGGCCCAGAAAGCGGTTGAAGCCTGCGAAGCTGCCAAGAGCGCGGCCTAAAGGTCATCGGAGAGAGATAAGTTATGAGCATTCTGATTGACGAAACCACACCGGTCGTCGTGCAAGGCATGACCGGTGACAAGGGCACCTTCCACGCCAAAGAGATGATCGAGTACGGCACCAACGTGGTTGCCGGCGTGACCCCCGGTAAGGGCGGTGGCAGGCATCTCGACCGGCCGCTGTTCGACACCATGAAACAGGCGGTCAAGGAAGCCGGCGCAAAGGCGACCATCACTTTCGTGGCGCCTGCGTTCTGTTCCGACGCCATCATGGAAGCGGCCGACGCTGGTATCGAGCTGATCTGCTCGATCACCGACGGTATTCCGGCTCAGGACATGATGCGCGTGAAGCGTTACCTGATGCGTTACCCCAGGGACCGCCGCTCGATGATGGTGGGCCCGAACTGCGCCGGTATCATCAGCCCCGGCAAGGCCATGCTCGGCATCATGCCCGGGCATATCTATCTGCAAGGCAAGGTCGGCGTGATTTCGCGTTCCGGCACGCTCGGCTACGAAGCCGCTTCGCAGATGAAGGCCGAGGGTATCGGCATCACCACATCCGTCGGCATCGGCGGCGACCCGATCAACGGTTCGTCCTTCCTGGATCACCTCGCATTGTTCGAGGAAGACCCGGAGACCGAAGCCGTGCTGATGATCGGTGAGATCGGTGGTCCGCAGGAAGCCGAGGCTTCGGCCTGGATCAAAGATAATATGTCGAAGCCGGTTATCGGCTTCGTCGCTGGCCTGACCGCTCCCAAGGGGCGGACTATGGGCCATGCCGGTGCCATCATCTCGGCGGCTGGAGACAGCGCGTCGGAGAAGGCCGAGATCATGCTCGCTTGTGGGCTGACTGTTGCGCCCAATCCGAGCGAGTTCGGCACGACCGTGGCGAAGGTGCTTGGGAAGTAAGGGAAGGCCCGCGTTTTTCGCAGGGTTTCCTGAAGGTCTCTAAAGGTTGCGGGTGGGGCGCGTGTCGTTCCACCCGGCCTTTCCACGGCGGAGCCGGCGCTAAAGGAACATGGATGCCGAGGCGGTGTGGTATCGCCCGGACCTAACCTATCGAAGCCGATCGATGCGGTCGGAGTGCCAGCGTTTGCCAATGAATGAGGTTCCTAAACAGTCCGCGCCGGAGACCAACACCGGCGTAGCTCCGCTCATCAGCGGCACTTCGGCCAAGGGCGCGGCCGATATTCTGTTTCAACTCCTCATGGAGATTGTCCGCCGGCATCAGCCCGAGCTTGTGGGCTTGTTTGACGGCAGTGCCGATACCTCCGGCTTTTCTCCCGAGATGATGGCCCGGGCGCTGCAAGCCCAAGGCATCTGGTTTCAACTTCTTTCCATCGCCGAGCAGAACGCGGCCATGCGCCGCCGTCGCCATATCGAGCGCACGCGCGGGCGCGACGCACTGCGCGGCACGTTCGACAATGTGCTGGCCGAGGCCTCGGCTGCGGGCATCGCGCCGAAGGAGATCGAGGATCTTCTGTCGAGCTTGCGCATCCGCCCCGTTATCACCGCGCATCCCACGGAGTCCAAACGTGTCACCGTGCTGGAGAAATACCGCAAGATTTATCTCCTCATGCGCGAGCTTGAGGCGACGCGATGGACGGAGCGGGAGCAGCAAGCGTTCCTCGACGACATTCGCGACCAGATCGAACTCGTGTGGATGACTGGCGAGCTGCATCTGGAGAAGCCAACCGTCGAGCATGAGGTTCTGCGCGGGCTCCATTTCTTCGACGAGACGCTGTTTGAGAAAGCGCCGGAGATGATGGCGCTGCTCGATGATGCGCTGACGAAGCATTATCCGAACGAGCATTACGAGCTGCCGCCCTTCTTCCAGTTCGGCTCGTGGATCGGCGGAGACCGCGACGGCAATCCTCACGTCAACACCAAGGTGACGGGGTGGACCTTGCGGCAGAACGCACTCGCCGCCCTGCGCCACTATCGGGAGCGTCTCGTGCAACTGGCGCGCACGCTGTCCATCACCGAGCGCGCTTTGCCGGTGCCGAAGGAATTCGCAAGCGAGCTTGCCTTGGCGCTTAAGCTGAGCGGTGAGGCGGAAACCATCGCGGCGCGAAATCCGGGCGAGCCCTACCGTCAATTCCTGACCGTGATGCTGCGCAAGCTCGACGCCAGCATGGTCCGTGCCGAAGGCGGCGAGCTTGAGCCTAGTGTGCCGCACTATGGCAGCGCCGACGAACTGATCCACGATCTGCGCCTGGTGGAGCGGGCGCTCACCGATGCCAACAGCCCCTCCATCGCCGCCGATCTGGTGCGCCCCGTGCGCCGGGCGGTGGAGCTGTTCCGCTTCTCCACCGTGCGGCTCGATCTTCGCGAGAACACCGCCCGCACCACACAAGCCCTGCAAGCCTTGTGGTGGGCGAGCGCCGGTCATGGCGAGGACAGCCCGCCGGAGCTTGGCAGTCCCGAATGGCGGACCTGGCTCCTGCGCGAACTGGCGCGGCCGCTCACCACCGAACGGGTGACCGAGGACCTGCCGCCGGAGGCTGCTGAAACCATCGCCATGCTCACCCAAGCCGCCGAGACCAGGCGCGGGCTCGACCGCGATGCCTTCGGCACGTTTATCTTGTCCATGGCGGGGTCGGTGGATGACATTCTCGGCGCCTATCTCCTGGCCAAGGAGGGCGGACTGTTTCTTGACGCCGCCGGCACCGAGATCTGCTCCATGCCCATCGTGCCGTTGTTCGAGACCATCGAGGATTTGCGTGCCGCGCCGGCCATCATGCGCGAGGCGCTGGCCATTCCCCTGATCCGCCGCTCCACCCATTGGCAGGGCGGCTTACAAGAAGTGATGCTCGGCTATTCGGACAGCAACAAGGATGGTGGCTTCATCGCCTCCAACTGGGAGCTATCCAAGGCGCAGACCAATCTGACCCGTGTCGGCGAGGAGGCGGGCACGGCGATCGCCTTCTTCCATGGCCGTGGCGGTTCGGTGTCGCGCGGCGGTGCCCCCACGGGCCGCGCAATTGCCGCCCAGCCTGCCGGTTCTATTCGCGGACGCTTCCGCGTTACCGAGCAGGGCGAGGTGGTGTCGTATAAATACGCCAACAAGGGTACGTCGCTCTATCAGATGGAGCTGCTCGCTTCGAGTGTGCTGGAGCATGCCCTGAAGTCGGAGCGCGAGACGGCGTTGAAGCCAAGCCCCGAGTTTGACGATGCGCTCGAGGCTTTGTCGGGCACATCGCGCGCCGCCTATACCGGGCTCATCACCCATAAGGATCTCGTGGCCTATTTCCAGGCGGCCAGCCCTTTGGAAGAAATCTCGCTCCTCAATATCGGGTCGCGGCCTTCGCGGCGCTTCGGTGCCAATTCGCTGAAGGATTTGCGCGCGATTCCTTGGGTTTTTGCCTGGGCCCAGAACCGCCACATCATCACTGGCTGGTATGGCGTGGGCAGCGCCCTTCAGAACTTCATTGAGGTGCGGGGCGAGCAGGGAGAGCAGCTCCTGGACCGGATGTTCGCCGAATCCCGCATATTCCGCCTGATCATCGATGAGGTGGAGAAGACGCTGGCCCTGGTCGACATGAAAATCGCTAGGGATTACGCGAGCTTAGTGCCTGACGAAAACGTCCGTGCGACCATTTTTGCCATGATCGAGAAGGAGCTTGCGCTGACGACCGAGATGGTGCTGAAAGTGTCGGGTGGAACGGAGATCGCTGGGCGATTTTCACAGTTCCGCGGCTCTTTGGCCGTGAGGCTCCCCACCACAAACGAGGTCAACCGCGAGCAGGTCGATCTCTTGCGCCGTTTTCGGGCGACAGAGACCGACGCTGAACGCGAGAAATTCAAATCCGCATTACTGCTTTCCATCAACACCGTTGCCGCCGGTCTCGGCGCCACAGGTTAAACCAGGAGGGACTATAGAATGAGCTTTACCCTGATTCAGCAGGCGACTCCTCGCTTGCACCGTTCGGAGCTGGCCGTGCCGGGCTCCAACCCGTCGCTGTTCGAGAAGGCCGCCAAGGGCGGCGCCGACGTGATCTTCCTTGACCTTGAGGACGCCGTTGCGCCCGACGACAAGGAGCAAGCCCGCAAGAACATCATCGAGGGTCTTAACGACATCGACTGGGGCGATAAGACCATGATGATCCGCATCAATGGTCTCGACACCCATTACGCCTACCGGGACGTTGTCGACATTCTGGAGAATTGCCCGCGCCTCGACATGATCTTGATCCCCAAGGTCGGTGTGCCCGAGGACGTCTACGCCATCGACATGCTGGTGACGCAGATCGAGCAGTTCAAGAAATACGAGAAGAAGATCGGTCTTGAGCTTCTCATCGAGACGGCGCTCGGCATGGCCAATGTCGAGGACATCGCCCAGTCGAGTCCGCGCGTCGAGTCCATGAGTTTTGGCGTCGCCGACTATGCGGCCTCCACCCGCGCCCGCACCATGGGCATCGGTGCCCCGCATCCGGATTACGGCATCCTTTCCGACAAGGATGACAGCGGCAGCGACCGTGACTTCTACTGGAACGACCCTTGGCACTATGCGCTGTCGCGCATGATGGTCGCTTGCCGTGCATACGGTCTGCGTCCCATCGACGGTCCGTTCGGCGACTTCTCCGATCCCGATGGTTACCTGGCAGCCGCCAAGCGCGCGGCCGTGCTCGGCTTTGAAGGCAAGTGGGCGATCCATCCTTCGCAGGTCGATCTCGCCAACCAGGTGTTTACCCCGTCGGAAGCCGAGGTGACCAAGGCCACGCGCATCGTCGAAGCCATGGAGCAGGCAGCGAAAGACGGCAAGGGCGCGGTGTCGCTCGATGGCCGTCTGATCGACATCGCCTCGATCCGTCAGGCTCAGGGGCTGCTCGACAAGGCCGCCTCCATGAAGGGCTAAGCTGGTCGAACACCGTGCTCGCTTAGGCGGGCGCTCAGAATGCAAAATGGCCGGGGTTTGCCCCGGCCATTTTTGTTACGCAGCATTGAGAACTGAGGCTTACGCGACGTCGCGCTTGCTCTCGATCTCAGCGGCATCGGCCGTCATCCCGCCATTGCCTTGCAAATTCCTGTCCTCGCCGGTGCATTCGATGTCGTCGCACCGCGTTAGGGTGGCCGACGGCAGAAAGCTGAAGCCGTAGACCAGGCCGGCGAGAGCCACGCCGGATAATAGAGACAATACTGAAAACATGATTTTGACCTCCCCGTCGTTTGAGCTTCGAGCTTATGCCTGGAGAAATTGGCGGGGCGACGACCGAATGTCGGCAATTTCTCGGCAGAGGTGCCTTTTCATCGCCGCAAGCATTGCGACTTTGTAAACGCCGGGCCTACGGCGGGACGTGAAGGAGAACAACGGAATGACGATCACTGGCGGGTGCTTATGCGGCGCGGTGCGCTACGCAATCGAGGCCAAGCCATTGGTGACGCGCATTTGTTGGTGCACGGACTGCCAGAAATTCGCCGCCGGTAACGCGACTGTGAATGTGGCGTTCCCAAGCGAGGCGGTGACAATCGAAGGCGAGCTTCGCGATTACCCAAGCACCGCGGCGAGCGGCAATCTCATGCATCGCGGCTTTTGCCCGAATTGTGGAACGCCGGTGACCACGGGTTCGGAGCGGCGCCCACATATCATCGGGGTGCGTGGCGGCACGCTGGACGATCCCGAGATCGCCAAACCAGAAATCACCATCTGGACATCCAGCGCGCCGAGCTGGGCGATGATCGATCCCGATCTGCCGCAAGAAGCCAGGCAGCCCAAGCTGTAAGCGCCGCCGAAAGGCTGAGGCTCTTCGAGGCTGAGCTCCACCGCGCGCGCTATTTCTTGGCGGTGGCTTCGCGATGCCTGGTGGCGAATTCTTCTTCCGGCGACATGATCAGCATCTTGCGGCCACGCACCGCGAAATAGAGGATCGCCAGCCCATACCAGATGGCCACGCCGACAACGCCGTCGCGATAGACGGGGTCCGACAGCTGGAAACCGATGGTCACCAGCGCGATGATGATGGTGAGCACGGCGCCGACGATGCCGAGCGGACTGCGATAAGGCCGCTCGATATCGGGAAAGCGGCGGCGCAGTTGAATGAAGGTGAGGCCCTGCAGCAGATAGGAGAACATGGCGCCGAACACGGCCATGTTCAGCAGCACGCCGCCGATGAACGCGCCCGCGTTTTTGCCGTCCATGGAGAACCACACGACCAGCATGACGGCCAAGCCCAGCGCAGCGCCGGCGATCAAAGCCGCGTTTGGCGTCTTGTGCTTGGAATGGGTGATCGACAGGAAGTGCGGGAAGTACCCGGCGCGGGACAGCGAATAGATCTGCCGCCCACCGGCGAAGATGATGGCGTGGAAGCTGGCCACCAAGCCGACCACGGCGGCGAGCGCTAAGGCGCCGGCCGCATGCAGATCGAAGATGGCGCGGAAGCCGTCGAGGATCGGTTCGCCCGACGTGCCGAGCGCGAAGGCGCCATGCACGGTTTCGGTGCCGCCGAGACTATCGGTCACCACGCGCTCGATGGGGATCGACGGGTTGATGATCATCACCAAGAAGCCGAGAGCGATCAGCGTGAACATGCCCCGCATAATGCCTTTGGGCATGTCGCGCTTGGGATCGACCGATTCTTCCGCCGCGAGGGGCAGATGCTCGATGGCCAGGAACAGCCACACCGCGAAGGGCATCGCCGCCAGCACGCCATAGATGCCGAAGGGCAAGAATGGGCCGCCGCCTTCGGGCAGCTCGATGGCCGCGCCGGTCACCGGGTCGGCGCCGATATTCAACGCGTATCGGGAGAAGTCGATCGAGGGCAGGGCGCTGATGAAGAAGGTGAGCAGGACGCCGATGGCCATCAGCGTCACCATGGCCGTCACCATGAAGGACAGCTCGACGCCGCGCGCATTGGCGGTGACGAAGATGACATAGCCGGCGATCCAATAGAGCGGTTGCCACTCCGCGGGCGTGCCGAAGATCGCGGTCAGATAGGCGCCGATGAAATAGATGATCACCGCCGGCGTCAGCACATATTCGATATTCTCGGCCACGCCGGTGATGAAGCCGCCCCAGGGGCCAAAGGCCGTCCGGGCGAAGGAATAGGCGCCGCCGGTATGGGGCAGCGCCGGGCTCATCTCGGCGAGCGAATAGGTCAGGCCGAGAAACATGACGGTGATGATGACGGCGCCGACGAACATGCCGCCCCAGCCGCCGACGGCAAAGCCCAGGTTCCAGCCGGAAAAATCGCCAGAAATAACGGCGGCGACGCCGAGCGCCCAGAGGTAAAAGACGCCCGCGTGGCGCCTTAGCTCCCGGTCCTCGAAATAGTCGATGCCGGCGTCGCGATAGGAAACGCCACCCTCATGCTTCTTCCCCGTCATATACCGTGGTCCCCCGATATTCGTCAGATTCGGGGGGGACTATAGAAGGGCAGAGATTTGGGGGTAGGTGGGGGATTTGGGGGGCAGCGGACCCAAGGGCTCCGCTTCGCTCGATTTCCAGCTGAGCTAACCGGCCCGAAGACTGCCCGCACTCTCTTGGTTCGTCGTGCCCGGACTTGTTCCGGGCATCCAATGGGGCGGATGAATAGGGGGCGGGCTCACCATTGGACCCCGGACGAGCCCGGGGGTGACGAAGTTGGGGTCGAGTGCCCACTTTGAGCGCGCGTTTAGCGCGCGACCGCTTTGGCCCACTGTGGCCCACGATCAACACTCCACAGACTTTTTGCGAAATTGGCGTCATGAGGCGGGGTGCGGTCTTGAACGTCTTGGGCTGTCTGCTAGTTTCGGCCTGCCGGGGCTTGAGGGATATTCATTCATGAACAAATTTTTTGCGGGGCTGATCATCGCCTCGGTTTCAGTTGGTTGTTTTGCCGGCGTCGTGCAGGCGCAGTCCTACAGCAAGGCGGTCCAGAAATTCTGCCGGGCCGACTACAAGAAATATTGCGGGGACTACGGGCTGGAAACCACGGGCCTGCGTTCGTGCATGGACCGTAACGGCAAGAGCCTGTCCAAGAGCTGCGTCAAAGCGCTGGTTCAGTCGGGCGAGACCTCACAAGCCTACGTGAAGCGCCGCAAGCACTAAGCCTGCTTTAAGCATCGCGCCAGTTGGCGAATGTCGCGGCCACCCCGCGCAGTGCGCCGTCTTGCGCCCTGAGCTGCCACAGCACGCCGTCTTCGATCCAGAAGCGCCGCCCCGATTTGGCGATGCGAATGCCGGCATAGCCGGTGGCGAAGCCGTCTTTGGCCACGGCATCGAGCAGGCGCTGGCGCTCGTCCCGTTCCGGCGCCTCGGCCGAGAGCCTGGACGGCAGCCCAATCATTTCATCCCAGCCATAGCCGAACAGCTTTTGGGCTGCGGCATTGGCATAGATGAAACCTGGATCGGAAACGGTATTATGGGCGAGCACGGGAGTTGGCGCGTCCGCGTAGAGCCAGTGTGCAGTATGCTGAGCGTCAGGTGGTAAAAATGGCGGATTTTCGCCGATTAGACGGCGGTAGCTGCCGACGAGCAGGTCGAAGAACTGGGGATCCTCGGCGCGATGCATGGATACAAAACCAAAAGGGGAGTGCTGACCAAATGGAGCGATTTGGAGTCTCACCTTAAAGCCTCCCCCAAGGGATGCCAGCGATGCTGATCATCGGCGCCGGCCTCATCGTCTCGGCCATCACGGTCTTCCTCGCTTGGAGGGTGATTTTAGCGTGCCAGCAATTGTGGCGCACGCGAAGCCCTAAGCGGCGGACAAAATGAGCGCCGCCCCGAGCAAGCCCGATCCGGGCGAGCTCGATGCCGCGAAGTCGGGCTCCTTCAAGATCGGCGGCGACATTGCCATTCACCGGCTCGGCTTTGGCGCCATGCGGATTACGGGGCCGGGCATTTGGGGCCCGCCGGAAGATCCCGTGGAAGCCATCCGCACCTTGGCGCGCCTGCCGGAGCTTGGCATCAATTTCGTCGACACCGCCGCGTCCTATGGGCCAGATATTTCCGAGGAGCTGATCCGCGAAGTTCTCCATCCCTATGACGGCATGCTCATCGCCACCAAAGCGGGGTTCGACCGTCCGCGCGCCGGCGTGTGGGAGGTCAATTGCGATCCGGCAGGTTTGCGCCGGCAAGCTTTGGAGAGTTGCGATAAGCTTGGCGTCGAACAGATCGCGCTGTGGCAGCTTCACCGTATCGATCCGAACGTGCCGCGCGAGGCACAGTTCGCCGTCGTCCGCTCGTTGATCGATGACGGCACCGTCAAGCATGTGGGTTTGAGCGAAGTCTCGGTGGCCGACATCGAGGCGGCGTCGAAACTGTTCCCGGTGGCGACGGTGCAGAATCTCTACAACCTCGTGAACCGCGCGAGCGAAGACGTGCTGGACTATTGCGAGGCGAATGGCATCGGTTTCATCCCGTGGTACCCGCTGGCCAACGGCAAGCTGGCGAAGCCAGGATCGATCCTCGACAAGGTGGCGCGCGCCCATGACGCGAGCCCAAGCCAGATCGCGCTGGCGTGGCTGTTGGGCCGCAGCCCGGTCATGCTGCCGATCCCCGGAACGTCGAAGGTGGCGCATCTGGAACAGAATGTCGCCGCGGTGAATATCGAACTCGCGCCAGACGAGGCGGCGACGCTCGACCGCGCCGGGCGGGACGAATTCGAAGCTCAGTGAGGTGCCATGCTGCGTGAGGAACTGATTTTCGTTGGGACCTGCGACATCGCAGGGCTCGTGCGCGGCAAGGGCTTTCCAGCGTCCGAGTTGCCCGCACGGCGAAAGACCGGCATCGGCTGGACCCACACCAATCTGATGCAGACTTGCTTCGGGCTGATCTTCGACACGCCGTTTGGCACTGGCGGCGACCTCATGATCGTGCCCGACCCATCCGCCGAAGTGCATGTGGGTTTCCGTGACGATAGTGCGGCGGAGCATTTCTTTCTTGGCGATATTCGCAATACCGATGGCATTCCGTGGGAATGCTGCGTGCGCGAGTTTCTGCGCCGTGCGTCTGCCGCGCTGAAAGACGCGAGCGGGCTTCATCTCCTTGCCGCTTTCGAGCAGGAGTTTGTCTATACCGGCGTCGAGGATCTGCCGGGCCACGCTTACAGCTTGAGCGCCTTCCGCCGCCAAGGGATATTCGGCGAGATGTTGACCGCGGCGATCCGCGCCACAGGCGCCAAGCCCGACACCTTTCTCGCCGAGTATGGCCCGCGCCAATATGAGGTAACGATCGCGCCGGAGACGGCGATGTGTGCGGCGGATCAAGGCGTGATTGCGCGCGAGATGGCCCGCGCTGTTGCGTTCCGTCTCGGGCGTCGGGCCATCTTCTCGCCCATGCCGGTCGCCGATGGCACGGGCAATGGCGTGCATATTCATTTCAGCCTGTACGACGCGGGTGGTTCACCTGCGACCTACGATCCAAACGGCACGTTGGGCCTAAGCGAAGCGGCGATGCATTTCGCCGCTGGCGTGCTGCATCACATGCCGGCCATCACCGCCATCACCGCGCCGTCGCCGGTGTCCTATCTCAGGCTAACGCCGGACCGTTGGGCGCCGACTGTCGCCGACATTCAAAGCCAAGACAGAGGCGCTGCGCTTCGGGTGTGTCCGGTGTTCGAGGCAAGCGACGACAAGGAACGGGCGGCGCGGTTCAATCTCGAATTCCGCGTGTGCGATGCGGCGGCCAGCCCCTATATGGCGCTCGGTGCGTTGATATTCGCCGGCGCTGACGGCCTGACGCGGAGGCTCGCCTTGCTGGATGAGGCTCCGCCGCTGCCCCATTCGCTTGGCGAGGCACTCGACGCCATGGAGGCGAGCGACACGGTGAAGAGCTGGTTCGGGCCGACCTTCTTCGACGCCTATCTCCGTCACAAGCGTTCCGAGCTTGCTCATGTGGCTAATCTTGCGCCGGCGGAACTCTGTGCCCGGTATGCGGAAATCTATTAAGCGGTTTGGCGGCAGGGGGCGACGGTGTCGGCGTGCGAGTGCTAAGTTGTCAACAATGCCCCATTGGAGGCGCGCATATGTGGAAGACGGCCTACATCCTCTCGGTCATCGGCCTCGGCGGCCTCATGCTTGGTGGCTGCGATAGCGAAACCCAGTCCGATTTCACGCTGTGTGAAAGCACCTACGCGCTCTGCACCACGGCGACCTGTGCGCCCATTCCCGGCGAGGACGACACGGTGTTGTGCGGCTGCGACGTGAAGACCGGCTACTCGGTCGGCGAAGATGCCTGCACCGGGGAACTCGCCACAACCGAAGGCAAGCAGATCAGCTCGCGCTATTATCCGATCAAGAGCTACGTGTCCTGCGACAACGACCGGGATTGGGCGTGGTGTCTCGACAAGCCGTGCATCGTTGACGAGAGCGATCCCACCAAGGCTTCTTGCGCCTGCACCGTGACCAAGGGCCAGAAGCCCTATCTGGTGGTCACCGACACCTATACCGACACGGCCTGCACCACGGAGATGTGGTCGTCGGCGACCGTGGCTGGGGTCAAAGAAATTTCGGATTTCCTCAGCAAGAGCGACACTCTCAAGCCGTTCGATATCAAGGTTCTGAACCCAAAATGATGCTTCGGTAAGGCCGCTCAAAATCGATAGGAGTTTAGCATGCGGATTATTTTAGCCGCTTTGTCCTTCGCCATCCTCGCCGCGACCGCGGGATGCGCGCCCTCTAGCAATAACGACGTGGCCGCCATCGAGGCGATCGACAACGCCGTCGGAAAACTCAACGAGGCCTTCGAGGCACGCGATGTGACGGCCATCAAGGCGCTGATGACGGAAGACCACATGACGGTGACCGAATATTACGGGACGCCGCAATCGGTCTCCGGCCAGATCGGCTCTCTCGCCGAGCTCAAATACAAGCAGGCCTATCTGACCGAGCCGAGTGTGGTGCTGCTTGGTCCCGACGCGGCCATTTGGACGGCCACCGCCGATCTCGATGTGACCTTCGAGGGCCGCTCGCTGACGGGCAAAGCGTTCCTCACATCCGTCATGGTCAAGCAAAACGGCAAGTGGCTGGAGCAGTTCTTCCAGGTGACGAGCCTTGCGCCCTAGGTCTGACGGCGCCGCAACGACCGGGAACTTGTTGCAGGGCCTGCCGGAACGGCCGCTGGCCGAAGAGCTTGTGGACATTCTGAAAGAGCGGCCGGGCCTGCGCATCGAGCGCATCGTTTCCACCGGCCAGACGACGCCCGAAGGCGAATGGTACGATCAGGACAGCGATGAGTTCGTGCTTGTGGTTTCTGGCGCCGCGCGGTTGCGTATCGAGGGCGAGAACGAGGACCGGGCGCTCAGCGAGGGCGACTGGCTCATGTTTCCGGCCCATTGCCGCCATCGCGTGACGTGGACGCGCGACGATCCGCCGACCGTCTGGCTCGCCATTCACTGTTAGAATCGCGGGCGCTGACGCGGGTTTCTCGATGAGGCCGCTAGGCCGCTCAAATTTTATGAAAATGCTTCCGAAACGCGGGGGGCATGGAGATAATCGGAGCGAAACTTTTGGCACCTACGCTCCGCGGGGTTCCGGCCCGGGTAGCGAAGCTGCTGACATCTGAAAACGTGCAGGGAACAAAACGCATTCTCTTTTGTCTTGATTGCCCCCCAACTCAAGAAGGAGCGAAGCCCATGCAGACAACTTGGAAACCCGATACCGAGCACGGCACAATTCACAATCGCGCCGAACTGCCCGAGAGCGTTTTCGCATTTCCAGTGCAACGCAAAGAGCCGCTGACCGACGGCGATCATGTCAGGAACGCGCTCGCCCGTTTCGATCAGGTCGAGGACGTGTCCGACAACGACCGCGACCTCGCCTTCGCCAACATCAAAGTCGCGGCGGCGCATTATGGCGTCGACGTTCGCGAAAACTCGTGGCGCGATCTCATGCGCTAGGCTGCGCGATCAGTCTTCAACGACTATGAAGCGGCCTTGGGAGTGCCATCCCTGGGCCGCTTTGCGTTCCTAGGGACTGTCCCTATATCTTTGGAAAGCCGATCGAGAGGGAGCAAGTCTGTTCGATGGCGAGCGAGCACAACGGGCCTTATCGTTTGAGCGCGCCACTGCGCTTTGACTTTGAAACCCAGGCCAACAAAGCGAACCCATTTCCACTCTTTGCGTCGCTGCGCGCGGCGGGGCCGATCGTTCCGGTCAAGCTGCCTTTCGTCGGCAAAGCCTGGGTCACCACGACCTATGACGCGACCTTGACGATGCTCAAGGACAACGCGGCGTTCGTGCAAGAGGCGCGGCACGCGGGAAAATCAGGCATGGCCGGCATGAAGTGGTGGATGCCCCGCTCGCTGAAGCTCCTCACTAACAACATGCTGCTGAAGGACGAGCCCGATCACCGGCGCTTGCGCAAGCTCGTGGATCAAGCGTTTCAGCGGCGCCATGTGCGGGACATGCGCGGGAACATCCAACACATCGCCGACAGGCTTCTCGACGAGTTCGAAGGCATGGACG
>PVMS01073292.1_pt1 | contig 30158 bp, 24 predicted proteins | sample 1853461 | NCBI WGS metagenome assembly PVMS01 (sample SAMN08582032, study PRJNA380276) | Marine sediment metagenome, whole genome shotgun sequencing project. | isolation source: ocean sediment barecode stripped | collected 2017
CGACCGCGCTGGTCGGTGTCTACCTCGCACGCTGCCCCCGGAATGCGGTTGATGGCAGGACTGCCGGGCAGGAGCGCGTGCGTCATGGTTGGGCCACCGTTGTCTGCGAGCGTACCGCCTAGGGTAACGCCGGCTGCGCTGCTGCGGGATCCTCGATAGCCCAAAGCGCAAGCTCGAGGGACGCCTCCGTGAACTCGGGTTGGAAGGTGCCATGCGCCCGGGCGCTGTGGAATTGGAAGCCGGCCGGTGGCGATGCCACCTGTTCGTTGCAGTCGACCGTCGGGTTGCCCGAGTGAGTGGCAAGATCGAGGTTGCCGGTCACGGTCCAGTCTCGAACACCGTCGACAGCGAACCCGTACTGCATATGGTCGCCCATCAGCGTGTTGTCCGTAACCGAGGCGCCGTAAATGGTGGGGTCATCAGAGCTGGTGGGGTCGAAGCACACCCAGACGCGCCACCCCATACCCATGCCGATCCGGATGACGGCGCCCGCTGCGTCGATGACGTTGCGCCGCACCCGGGTGTTCGTGTAGTTGCCTTCATGGACCGCATAGTCCACCAGGTTGATGCCTCCCAACAGCGTCCGAGTATTTGCTCGGATGACGTTGTCCTCGACTATCGATCCCGGTGCGGCGAAGATCACAATGGCTCCGTCCGTAGTGTCTACGATTGTGTTGTTGCGGACTATGCTGTTGGCGCAGGCCAATGAGATGCCGTCGGCCCAAGTGCCATCTGGCTGACCGGCCGGACCGAGCTCGTTGTTCTCCACGATCGCGCCGGTGCAGCGCGGATCGCCACCCTCGAACAGATGTAGGATCGACCAGGTCCGGGGCTCGAAGGCTTTGACCTCCCGGATCACCTGCCCGGAGGCGCTACCGCCTGCGCGGATGAGAGCTTCGCCTCTCCGATGACCGAACATGGGTCGGCTCCCGTCGATGACCACATTACGCAGGACCACATCCGAACGGTCGGCCATATCTACAGCCGTGACCGCCAAGGCGGACGCGATCCTCAGCCGCGCCCGTCGGTCGTCGGTCGGAAAGCCCTCCGTGTAGATCTCTTGGCCGTCTTCCGTGAACACAACCGGTGCAGTGAGCTCGAACTCCGCGTTCTGACAGAGCACCGCGACCCAGCCCGGCTCGGTGAGGACCTCATTGATGTCGTCTTGATTACCTGAGGCAATACAGGTGGGGGTAGCAGCGCCACCTGTGCCAGCAGCGCCACCTGTGCCAGCAGCGCCGCCCATACCAGAAGCGCCACCTGTGCCGGCAGCGCCGCCCATACCAGCAGCGCCACCCGTGCCGCCGCTTCCGCCGGGACCACCACTGCCACCCGTGCCAGCGGTGCTACTGCACCCCACCATCGGAACCACGCTCAGCGCGCAGACACATAGAAATCCAAACAAGTAACGCATGGCAACCTCCCGGTTGCGGCGCAGTGCGCCCTCTAAGTGCGGTTACGTAGGTGCATCAGGCGTGCCAGTTGGAAGCCCGGTTTTGCTGGGGAAACGCCGGTGTCAGCGCGCAGGTTCTGCGTTTGGGGCGTGGGGGCGCAGCGGGTGCGTCGTGTTCGACAGTCGGGCCTGCGCAGTCCGTTTTGACTAGGCAGCGGCGCAGTACCCGCACGTGAAACCGACCGCCAAATAAGTACCCGCAACGGTACCCGCAGCCTTAAAAAGAAAAACCCGGTAGCTGCTAACTACCGGGAATCGTTGGCGCGGCGGACGGGACTCGAACCCGCGGCCTCCGGCGTGACAGGCCGGCGTTATAACCAACTTAACTACCGCCGCATGCACCTCAGGGCGTAGCCCTTCGGGACGGGCCTTGTAGCGTGGGGGGGGAGGGCTGTCAAAGGCATGATTCACAAGCCGAATTTGCCGCCCGTCCCAGCCTCGATCGCCGCCGTTGCCACCGTCGGCTTAGGCGGTTCGGGTATGCCATGCCGCGCGGGCTTGGCGGTGTCGGCACAGGTCTTCGATTGCGCGCGGGACGACCTCGGAGGCGGGGGGCATCGCTCGTGTACGCGCGGCCAGCTCGTCGCGTGGTTTGTCGAGCTCCGCTTCGAAGCGGCGGATGACCTCGGGGGTGCAGCGCTCGAATGCGCTGGCAACTCCAATCCCCGCAGCTTCGACGAGGTGCGCGTTCATGGTGTGCTCCGAATCGCCTTCGCGATGAAGCGCGAGCATGGGGATGCCCAGCATCGCGCATTCGGCGGGGAGATGGTTTCCAGCCGAACCGACCACCGCCCGGCAGCGCCCGAGCGCCTCGGCAAAGCCGCGCACGTTCGGCGAGTGTACCTCGACTCCTTGCGGCACCGTTCGCGGCTGCCCGAAGAGTACGACGCGGTGGCCGCGGTGGGCGAGTTGCTCGAGTGCCATCACCCCATTGTCATCGCGGAAATATGCCAGGATGAAATCCTCCCGCCGCGAGCTCGATTCGATCTCACTCCGCAGGTCGGGACGTGCGATGTACGTGCCGGGAGTACGTGGCCGAATGGGGGCGAAGTGCACCGCCACCCGGCGCTTCGCAGGCCACGACGAGCTCGCCGCGTTGACGACCTCGCGAACGTGCGTGTGGAAAGGCAACGCGGTGCCGAGATACGTGTGATGGAAGATCAGGCCGTGCCCGACCGCCACCACGGGGATGCCGAGGGACCTCGCCGCGTTCACGGAGGGGCCGTCCCCGTCGCTGACCACCAGGTCCGAGCCCCAGCGCCGCAGACGTTCACGGTCGGCCCGGAAGCGGAGCCTGAACGAGCGGATCATCCCCCTGCCTGGCAGGCAGGGCAGAAGCGGCTCGGCGCAAGGAACGTCGCGCAACACATCCCAGGCTTCGCCGGCGCAGAACAATCGGACGTCGTCGCTCTTCCGCAAGCCCCCGACAACCGCCTGAGTCCGGATCGCGTGGCCCTTGCCTCGGCCGTGCACGAAATATGCGATGCGAATCATAACGCCTAGTCGAACGTATGAGCCTGTGGCCGCTTCGTGACGATCAGGACTATCAGGGGCGCAAGTTGACGACGAAGCTACAAGTTTCCGGTTCGAAGGAGCCAGGCTGTAAGGTTGGCCCGCTTTTCGCAAGAATAGGGGGCTGGAGCGGGAGAATGTCTCCCAAAACCCTTCAAAACGGCTCAAGAACACGGCAAATCAGGCCGGGCGAGCGAGTCTATGTCCTGGGCTGTAGTTATCGAACAACAGCTTTTTTCACAAGGTGTGAATCCAATTCACGGTTGACGGTCTCATCAATGGCATAGAGGGAGGGCCTTGCATGTATTCGCATGAGCGACGATGGCTACGCCGGTTGGCGATTCTAAACGATTACGTACGGATTCCCTACGCGAATGGGTCCTCTTATGCATCGCAGTTCCTCTTTCGCGAAATGTCGGATCGCGGCCACGAAGTCACGATCGTCGGCCCCGATGATCCGGATGCCCAGCCGAGCGAGCTTCCACCGCGGCACATCTCGCTGCCCAGCATTCCGCTTCGCAATCACCCAGGGGTCCACTTGGCCATGCCTTCCAAGTCGTCGCTCGACTCCCTAGAGGACGCGAACTTCGACATGGTGCTCGCGCAGACCCCGAGCGGCCTGCTTTATGCCGGTGCCTGGCTCCGCCAGCAGCACGGTGTGCCGCTGGTCTCCGTCAACACGGTCCACATGCCGAGCGTCTACAACGTGCTCCTTCCGGATGCGCTCAACCATGTTTCGTCGGTCAACCGCCTGTTCGAGGAGAAGGTGATGCCGTGGGTCGAGTCGAACACGACCGATGCCTACAACGCCGGTGACGCCCTCGTGTGTCTGAGCCCGGGCCTCAAGCGCTACTGGCAGGAGCGCGGCGTCGAGGTGCCGATTCACGTGATTCCACGCGCCATCGAGAAGCGAATCTTCGACGAGGCGGCTCAGGACGATCCGTTCGCCGCTGACGCAGCGCCAGGTGCGCGGCTTCTCGTCGTGTGCCGTCACGCCCGCGAAAAAGAAGTCGACCGCCTCTTGCGCATCTTCGCGCAGCATGTGTACCCGCGGGTCGAGGGCGCCACGCTCACGCTCGTTGGCGATGGTCCGGAAAGTGAAGCGCTCAGAGCGCTCAGCAAAGAGCTTGGCATCGACCACCGCACGTACTTCGTTGGTGAGCAGGGCCTGCAGCAGATGCCGGCTTGGTTCCGCCATGCGGACCTCTTCGTATACACGTCCCTCTCGGAGACGTATGGCCAGGTCATTAGCGAGGCCCTCTGGTGCAGTCTTGCGGTCGTCGCGATGGACGACGGCATGGGCGTCGCAGGCCAGGTCACAGGTGGAGAGGACGGCTTTCTCGTCGATCCCAAGAGCGAAGATGCGGACCGTCAGTTTGGCGCGCACATTGAGCTGCTGCTGAGCAAGGCAACACTTCGACGCGAGATGTCCGAGAAGGCTACGCGCAACGCGAAGGACCGCTCCGATCCCGAGGCTTGCGTCAAGCGCTACCTCGAGGTGTTCGAGGTAGCCAAGGACCACGCCGCGCGTCATCCGGGTGGCTCGCAGCTCGTCGCGTATCGCAGCCTTGCCCGCTGGGCGGGGATGCACTCCACGCTGGCGGCGATGGGCCTCATGCGAAAGCCCGTCGAGCTCAACCGCAATCAGGCGGCCACGGGCACCTGGACGCTCTCGGCGGCTTCCTGACGCGCTTACTCGGCGGTCAGTAGCTCGACGTCCGCTTCCGACGGAATGGCCGGTGGCGGCGGTGGCATCGTCGGTCGCCCCCGTAGCCTGGCGAAGAAGTTGCCTGCACCGCGCCGCGCGTCTTCGAGGATGAGATACGAGCAGGGCACGATGAGCAACATGATCATCGTGGCCACCAAGACTCCAAAGCCTAGCGACACGGCCATCGGGACGAGGAAGCGGGCCTGTACGGAGGTCTCGAGGATCATTGGCGCGAGGCCAAAGAACGTCGTGAGCGAGGTCAGCAGGATGGGGCGGAAACGCCGAGCGCCGCCGGCAATGACGGCCTCCCAAATGCTCATTCCCCCCTCGCGATAGCGGTTGATGGAGACGATGAGAATCAGCGAGTCGTTCACGACGACACCCGACAGGGCGATCAAGCCCATCAAGCTCATCAGGCTGAGCCCGAAGCCCATCACGACGTGGCCCCACACCGCGCCCACCATGCCAAACGGAATGGCGGACATGACGAGGATCGGCTGGGTGTAGCTGTGAAACGCGACCGCGAGCATCGAGAACATCACGATCATGGCCAGAACGAATCCCAGGCCGAGCGCGCCCAGCGTCTCCGCCTGTCGCTCTTGCTCGCCACCGAAGCTGTAGGAGAGCCCGGGGATGTCTGCGAGCAACTGTGGAAGCTCGCGCTCGCGGATTTGGGCGTTGATGTCGTTGGCGTTGGAGTTCTCGTCGGCCACGTCGGCGGTGACACTGATGTTGCGGCGGCCATCGGTTCGCTTGATGATCGTGTACGCTTGTCCGCGCGTGACGATGGCCGCTTGGGATAAGGGCATCTCCCCGCCCATCGGCGTGCGCACGACCAGCTCCTCGACGTTATAGAGAGAGCGTCGCTCTTCGAGCGGGAGCCTGACGTATACGCGAACCTCGTCACGGCCACGCTGTTGACGGACAGCCTCAGCGCCGAAGAACGCCGCGCGCACCTGCCGGGCGAGATCGAACTCGGTCAGGCCTTGGGCCAGGGCCGTGTCGGTCAAGCGAAAGTCGAGCTGTTCCTTGCCCTTCGTCACGCCGCTGTCGATGTCGCGGAGGCCGCTATATGAGCCGATCTCGGTCGCCAAGCGTTGCGCGGCAGCCTCGAGCGTAGGGACGTCGTCATGGATCAGCTGAATCTCGATCGGTTTACCCGGCTCGACGCCGACTTCGTATGCGAACGTGAGCGCTTCGGCGCCTGGGATCTCCCCGATTCCGTCGCGCCATCGTTGCACGAACTGCTGGGTGGTGAGCTCGCGATCGCCGGCATCGATCAGATACATCATGACGGTAGCGTAGTGACTCCCCTCGCTCGTCAGGGAGCCCTCCGGCCCGGCCTCGAGCATGCTCATCGCGCCGACTTCCTCGTAGAGGCCTCGCGAGATGGTTGCAGCCTCGACTTTTGCGCTCTCGGTGTCGACGATGGACTGTGCGACGCTCGCGATTCGATCCGCGACTCGTTCGGTTTCCGACACGGGAGTACCCACGGGCATCTTCAGGTGTGCCGTGATCATGTCGCCTTCGACCTTGGGGAGAAACGTGAACGGAATCCGGCCCGCCACGTAGCCCATCGTCAACACGAACATCGCGACTCCCGCCGCGATGGTGAAGTAGCGCCAGCGCAGGGCCCTCTGCAACAGAGGGATATAGGTGTGCTGGATGTGGTGCTGGAGCCGGTGCGCCATGTTCAACTTCGCCAGGCCGCGCATGACCCAGAGGTATGGCGTCAGCACGATGCGAATCCACCACGGCATCGGGTGCGAAAGGTGGGCGGGGAGGATCACCAGCGACTCGACCAGGGAGATCATCAAGACCGCGATGACGACAATCGGAATCACGCGGAAGAACTTCCCCATCGGTCCCGGCACGATCAGCATCGGTGCGAACGCGACACAGCTCGTCAGAATCGCGAAGATGACGGGCTGCGCGACTTCCCTTGTGCCGCTGATGGCGGCCTCCAGGGGTCCCTTGCCGTCCATGCGCTGCTTGTAGACAGACTCACCGACGACGATCGCGTCGTCGACGACCATGCCGAGCGTGATGATGAACGCGAACAGCGAGATCATGTTGATCGACACGTCGGTCGCCGGAAAAAAGAGCAGGGAGCCAGCAAACGAAATCGGGATGCCGAGGGTCACCCAGAAGGCAAGACGCGCTTCGAGAAACAGGCCGAGGGTTAGAAGGACGAGAACGAGGCCGATGCGGGCGTTGCCAACGAGGAGCGACAGTCGCCCCTCGTACATCTCCGCGGTGTCGAACCAAGGCGCCGCGTAGAGCCCTTCCGGCAAGGTTTCCTGGAGGTCCGCAACGTACTCCTTTGCGGCGGCAGCGACGGCGAGCGGGGTTTCGTTGCCGACGCGGTAGACGTTGATCATCACCGCGCGTTTGCCGTTGTAGGTCGCCTCTTTGTCGATCTCGCGGAAGCCGTCTCGCACGGTTGCAACATCGCGGACGCGCACCTGGGAGCCATCGGGCTGGCTGAGAAGGATGATGTCGCCGAACTCGCTACCACTGTCGCGGCGCTCCGTGGTGCGAAGGAGAACTTCGCCGGCCTGTGTCTTCACGCCTCCGCCCGGGAGCTCCACCGACGCAGCGCGGACGCGCGCCGCGACTTCATCGAGGGTCAATCCGTGCTTGCGGAGCTGTGCTTGCGGGACCTCGATGCTGATCTCCAGGGGGCGGATTCCGGAGAGCTCGACGTAGGTGATGCGTGGGTCTTGCAGGAGTGCGCGGCGGCTGTTCTCCGCGACCGCGCGCAATGTCGCTTCGTCCACATCTCCATAGACAACCAGTGAAATGACCTGCTGCCGGTTCGATAGGAGGCTGACCGTAGGGCGCTCGACGTCTTCTGGAAACGAGGTAATGCGATCGATGGCGCTCTTGGCGTCGTTCAGGGCGCGATCTCTGTCGGTGTTGAGCAGGAGCTCGACGAAGGTGGCCGCCTGTCCTTCCGTTGCCGAGGACGTGACCTTCTTGACTCCGTCAATGCCCCGAACCGCTTCTTCGACCGCGAGCACGACGGCTTGCTCGACTTCCGCGGGGCTCGCGCCCGGGTAGGTGATGTTGATCGAAACGATGTCGAGCTCGACCTCGGGAAACACCTCCTGCTTGATTCCGGAGGCCAGGGTGACGAGGCCCCCCACGATCAGGATGAGCATCAGGACGTTCGACGCGACGGGATTCTTGGCCATCCACGCGATGGGCCCGTGCTCCCTGTCTGGGTCGAAGTCGCTGCTGCTGGTCATGGTGTGGTTTGGGCAGCGGGCTCACTTGCATCGGGCGGCGCAGCCTCAGGAGCTGGCTTCGCCGTCCGCAAGTGCATGTTCGGCACCGGCGTTGCGATTCGGCTGGTGACGACGCGCTCGTTGGCCACTAGGCCACCGATGATGAGCACCGCGTCCGGCTCGGTCCACGCGATCTGGATATCGCGGATTTCGAGCAGGTCCTGGTCGTTCATCACGTACACGTTGCGCCCGTTTCTCAGCGCCACTCGAGGGAGGCGAATCGAGTTGGTGATGGGTTGCGCTCCGATGGAGACGTCCACGAATGACCCGAGCAGCAACGGCAGGTCACCCCGCTTGCCGAGCGGGTTCTCGATGTTGACCAAGAGGCGTGCCATGGCGCCGCCGGGATCGAGGTCGGGCAGCTGGCGAATCACCTCCCCAGGGCGTTCGATGGTTTCCTGGCCGACTCGCTGAAAGATCTTGACCTCAGCACCCGGTGTATCCGCGTCTCGAACCCGCGCAGTTCTTAGTGAGCCCACGGGAACCGCCACCTGGACGTGGTACTCGTCGGTACCGACGAGCCGCGCCACCGCGGTCTGTGGGCCGATCAACTGGCCGATGTCGACGTCCTCACGGACCACCATCGCGTTGAACGGGGCGCGAAGCGTGGTGCGCGCTAGATCCAACTGTGCCTTCTTGAGCGAGCTCTGCGCAGCCTTGAGCGCGAGCCTGCTGGCTTCGAGTTGCGGCTCGCGCTGGGCGAGCGCTCTCTGTTCGTCAGAGACGTCCATATCTCCGAACGAGTTCCATTCGCGCTTGGCGACTTCGCCGCGACGCGCCTCGATCGCGAGGTCGAGCTTCGCCCGGTTTACCTGGGAACGAAACGCCTCCACCGCGAGCTCATAGTCGCGAGGGTCAATGCGAAGGATCGCCTGGTCCGATTTGAAGCGACCGCCGGCGACGAGCTCCGGGCTCTGCCAGATGACGCGCCCGTTGAGCTCCGGCTGCAGTATGATTTCTCTTGCAGGCACGACCGTGCCCTTGGCGTGCAGCTCGACGTCGTGCGTGCTCGTGCTGACTTGAATGACCTCGACCAACGTTCCTTCGAGCGTCTTCTCCGCGCGCGGAGGCTCTTCCTTGGTAGCCACCAGGGCGAATGCCACGCCGCACGCGGCGAGGATGACGCCGATCGACAAGGCCCACTTCAGACGGCGCTCGGTCTTCTTACTCATGCTCGGGCTCTCCAAATTCTTCGGGCCAGGCGCCTCCGAGCGCTCGATAGAGCTGGACGCGATAGGAAACCAATTGCCGTCGTGACGAAACGAGCTGGAGCTCGGAAATCTGCCGCGTCGCCAACGCAGCCAGAACAGGTAAGAAGTCGCTGAGGCCGGCCCTGTAGCGATCCCGTGTCGCTTCGAGCGTGATGTTGGCCAGGCGGAACTCGTCCTCGAGGTACTGAATGCGAAGGCGTTCTTGGCGCTCGAGGATGAGCGAGCTCTCGACTTCGAGTAGGGCGATGAGGATGGTTTCGGCGTATTGCTCGATGAGCTGGTCCGAGACTGCGCGCTGGGTTTTGATGGCAGACCAACCGCGAAGTCCGTCGAACACGGGGACGGAAAAGTGGGCTCCGGCGTTCCAGGTCCAGCCATGGACCGACGTCTCAGGAAGTGGAGTGCCCGTGGCGTCTGTGCCCGAGATCTCTGAGTTGAGCCAGGTGTACGACGGCGTGAAGTCCAAAGTGATCTGCGGAAGTCGTGCGCCGATGGCGGCGGACAAGCGACGATCCTCGGCCTCAACCCGCTTTTGCATGGCTTGGATGTCCGGGCGCGCTTGGAGCAGGGTTGCGGGAACCTCGATTTCCGGCGTGGGTCCGATGTCAGGGAGGACCTTGTCGTCTAGGGGGAACTCTCGGCCGGGCGCTTCGCCGAGCAACACCGAAAGTCTTTGATCGGTCAGCTCGATCTGGGCATCGGACATGGCGAGTAGGGCGCGTTGGCTGGCGACCCGTTGCCGCTGCTGATGCACGTCCACCGCGGAGTTGAGGCCCTCTCGATAGCGGAGCTCGACCAGTTCGAGAAACTTCAGATCGGTGTCGAGCTGCTCCGTGACCACTGCTACTTCGATGCGCGCGTTGACCGAATCAAACCATGCCTCGGCGACCTCGGCCGAAATCACGATGGATAGGGCTTCTTGATCGAGCCGCGCGGCTTGGGCGTCGAGCTTGGCGCCCTGATGCTCGCGGGCTCTGCGCGCAAACAGATCCACTTCGTACGAGACGGGGAGAGAACCGACCCCCTGCTGAGCACGCACTTCGCCGAACGACATGATTTGCTTACCGATGGCGTAGTCCCCGGTCAGCCCGATCTGTGGCATTCGCGCCGCACGAACTTGATTGGCGATGAAACGTGCCTGCCGAACACGCGCCCAACCGGCCTTCACGCTCTGGTTGCGGCGGAGTGCCTCTTCGATGAGCGCGGTCAGGGTCGGGTCACCCATGGAGCGCCACCAACGTGCGTCGCGAACCGGCTCCGCCTCGTGCTTCGGTGGCGGCGGAACCTCTGCTCCCTCCGAATAGGTGTCTGGCACCTCGACCGGAGGCGGCGGCTCTTTCTTCTTCGTGTAGTTGCACCCGACGGCCAACATCGAGGTCAGCAGGATGAGAATCGTGCCACGCATCATGAAGCCCCTTCGCTCGAGAGTGCCCGGACGATCCCGTCGAGGTGTAGAGGCACGAGTTGGTCTAGGTCGACGGGCACTGGAATCCTCTGCGCAATGCTCTCTTTGTTGAGAGACACCATCACCACTCCGATGAAGCTCGTCCAAAGCTGCATGGCTTGGGGAATGGGATCCACGTCCGCTCGGACGGTTCCGTCGACTTGGCCGCGCTGCAATGCAGCAACTACGAGCGACAGGATCTGACCGACGCGGCCACGGTAGATCTGAAAAGCCTCTACCGAATCATCCATCTGCACTCCAGCGCCCAGCCACTCGAACGCGAACCGGAAGTGTTGTGGGTTTTCTTGGGTGAAATCGCAGTACCTCTGGAGCAAAGCCGTGCAGGCGTCCAGACCGGTTGGCGTATTCTCGACCGACTGCTCGAGGACCGGCAGGAGCTGGTCGATCAGTCGCGTCGCGACCGCCGCACACAGCGCGTCTTTGTTCTCAAAGTAGAGATAAAGGGTGCCCTTGCTGAGCTCGGCAGCCTCGGCGACGCTATCCATCCGCATCCCGTTGTAGCTCTGCACGGTCATGAGCTCCTGCGCCGCGTCGAGAATCGCTTCCCGTCGCGCAATCCGCTCGCGTTCCCTACGCGCCGCTACCGCCAATGCCTGCCCCTTCCCCGTAAAGCCGATGCTCCGCATCGCCACTGGGCTTCGCCCAACTGACCGCTGGTCAGTCACTGACTAAGAGTTAGCAAGCCTACGACCCTCTGTCGCATGATCCAGGGAAAAAGGCCTCAAGAACCCTGTTTTTGGGGCTGACGCCCTCGCGGGGTGGGAGATCCCGGATTCGAACCGGGGACCGTCGCCGTGTAAAGACGCTGCGCTAACCACTGCGCCAATCTCCCTGAGACCATCGAAGGGCGAGCTTGTAGCACGGCCGAAACGCTCCTGCAGTGCGATCGGGACACTCTCCGGGCCCCCCTGGCGGATGAGTGAATGGGCCCCATAAGGGGTCACTGTGGCTGATATCGAGCTCAAGTATGGTCCGGGGGCATCCGTAACGATCCTCAAGTCAGGCCTCAACGCCATCCGGCTCAAGGCGAACCTAGAAGTCGAGGTGGAGGAAGTCGGCAGTGGCATGGAAGACGCCCTTGTCTTGCACTTGGGCGAGGGGGCGGGCGAGGAAGGCGCGCAGCGCCTCCGGAGGCTGCTTCAGATGGGCATCCGCAACTTGGCCAAGCGTGACGTCAAGATGAGTGCCGACCTCGGGGAGGGCACGACCGTCGTTGAGATTCCAGCGGGCCAGCCGTCCGAGGACTACAAAACCGCGATCGACGAGTTCTACACGCGCGTGGCCGACTATCACAGCGAAGTCAGTCCATCGAACGCCTAGCCTCGATGCAAGCCGCTGCGATCTTTCGGACAGAACCCTTGTGATATCAATGGGTTAAAGGCCCGGAGAGTGCCCCCTATTGGCGGGTGCCGGGGGGGTCTACGGTGGGTTCGGGGACACCTTCGGGGGGTGGGGTGTCCGGGGTGATGAGCTCGCCGTCGCGGTATTCTAGGGGGCGGACCTGGTGCTCACCGAAGAGGGCGTCGGGGTCGTTTAGGACCAGGGCCTCTCGGAGGACTTCGTCCATGTGGTCGACCAGCACGACGCGGAGGGCGTTGAGGACGCGGCGCGGGATTTCCTTCAGGTCCTTTTGGTTTTCCTTCGGCACGAGGACGACGGTGATTTCGGCTCGGTGAGCGGCAAGGAGCTTTTCCTTGAGGCCGCCGATTGGAAGGACGCGGCCGCGCAACGTGATCTCGCCCGTCATTGCGACGTTCTTTCGAACGGGAATCTTGAGAAGGGCGCTGGCAATGCTGGTGGCCATCGTGATGCCCGCGCTCGGGCCGTCTTTGGGCACGAAGCTCGGAAAGTGAACGTGCACGTCGTACTTCGAATGGAAGTCCTTCTCGAGGCCGAGCACCTTTTGGCGCGAGCGGATGTAGCTCATCGCCGCCTGTGCTGACTCCTGCATGCCCTTTTCGAGCAAGCCCGTGATGTTGAGCTTGCCTTTGCCCGGCACCACGGCGACTTCGCATTCGAGGATCGAGCCACCAAACGCGTTGACCGCCAGGCCATTGGTGAGACCCACGTGGTCTTTCTCGCTGGCCTTGTCGGGCCGGTACTTCGGAACACCGAGGTAGTCCGCGATGTCTTTGGCCCCGACGTGGTAGCTGTTCTCTTTGGACGCTTCGCCGTCCTTGAGAACCTGCCGCGCGATCTTTCGGCAGACGCTGCCGATCTCGCGCTCGAGATTTCGAACACCACTCTCCATGGTGTAGTAGTGGATCATCTGCCGAATCGCGTTCTCGCTGATCTCGATGTCGATTTCTTTGAGGCCCGCGTTTTCGCGCTGGCGCGCCACCAGATAGCGCGTCGCGATGTTGAGTTTCTCGAATTCGGTGTAGCCGCTGATCTCGAGGATCTCCATGCGGTCACGGAGCGGAAGCGGGATTCCCTGCAAGCTATTGGCGGTCGTGATGAACATCACGTCCGATAGGTCGTAGTCGAGGTCGAGGTAGTGATCGTTGAAGGCGTGGTTCTGCTCCGGGTCGAGCACCTCGAGCAGTGCCGACGCGGGGTCGCCGCGGAAGTCGGTCGACATCTTGTCGATTTCGTCGAGCAAGAACACCGGGTTGTTGGCTCCCGCCTTGCGTAGCGATTGAAGCAACCGGCCAGGCAGGGCGCCGATGTACGTGCGGCGGTGGCCTCGAATCTCGGCCTCGTCGCGCACGCCGCCCAGCGACAAGCGCACGAACTCACGCCCGGTGCATCGGGCGATGCTCTTCGCCAGCGAGGTCTTGCCGACGCCAGGCGGGCCCACCAGACAAAGCACAGGCCCCTTGAGCTTCTTCACGAGCGCCTGCACGGCGAGGTACTCGACGATGCGTTCCTTGGGCTTCTTGAGGCCGTAGTGATCCTCGTCGAGGATCTGCTCCGCCGCGTCGATGTCGTAGTTCTCTTCGCTCTTGTCGCCCCACGGCAGGGCCAGAATCCAGTCGATGTAGTTGCGGATGACTGTCGCTTCCGCGCTCATCGGTTGCATCATCTTGAGCTTCTTGAGCTCTTTGCGCGCCTTGAGGTGGGCTTCCTTGGAGAGCTTCTTCTGCTTGATCTGGGCCTCGAGCTCTTGAATCTCGCTCTTGAACTCGTCGCGCTCGCCGAGCTCCTTCTGAATGGCCTGCATCTGCTCATTCAGGTAGTACTCCTTCTGCGTCTTCTCCATCTGCTTCTTGACGCGGGTGCGGATCTTCATCTCGACTTGGAGAATCTCGATTTCGGCGTTCATCAGTTGGAACAGCCGCTCCAACCGCTTTGCCGGGTCGATGGTTTCGAGAATCTCTTGGCGGTCTGAGAGCTTGATGCTCGTCAGGTGCACCACGACCGTGTCGGCAAGCTTCGACGGGTCGTCGATAGTTTGCACGGTCATCAACATCTCAGGAGCGATGCGTTTGTTGAGCTTGGCGTACACATCGAACGCCGACTGAACCGAGCGAATCAGCGCTTCAATTTCGACGTTGGCCGCGTAGACCTCTTCGACCGGTTCGACGTTGCAGAGAAAGAACTCCTCGTTCGGCACGAAGTTCGTGATGCGCGCGCGCCGCTTGCCCTCGACGAGGACCTTCACCGTCCCGTCCGGGAGACGCAGCAACTGGATGATCGTGCCGATGGTCCCGACCTCGAAGATGTCTTCGGAGGTGGGGTCGTTCGTCTTCGCCTTCTTCTGCGCTGCGAGCAGAATCTCTTTGTGCTGGCCCATCGCCTCTTCGAGCGCGTTGATGGACTTCTCGCGGCCTACGAAGAGCGGCACCACCATGTGCGGAAACACGATGATGTCTCGCAGAGGAAGCAGGGGAAAACTCTCGGTGCCGGGCGTACCGTCACCAGGATTCTGGTCGTCGTTATCGTTTCGGTGAAAGAACATCAGTCTACTCAGATCCGCGCGAAGCTTAGTCCAAACAAAGAGGGGGCATGCGGCACTGGCCGCACTAGGCGAGTTCCGCCTTTTCCTCTTCCTTTTCGTAGACGATGAGCGGCTTCTCGCCCGACACGATGACTTCCTCGCTCACGGCGACCTCCCGGATGTCTGTCTGGGACGGCACCTCGTACATGATGTCGAGCATCGACTTTTCCATGATGGCACGGAGGCCTCGAGCGCCGGCGTTTCGCTTCAGCGCCTCGCGCGCGACTGCACGCAGCGCGCCCTGAGAGAACTTGAGCTTCACACCATCCATCTCGAAAAGCTTTTGGTACTGCTTGACCAGCGCGTTCTTCGGCTTGGTCAGGATGTCGACGAGGGCATCTTCATTGAGCTCGTGCAACGTCGCAATGACCGGCAAACGGCCAATGAACTCGGGAATCAGGCCGGCCCGGAGCAAATCCTCGGGCTCGACGCGCTCGAGGAGCTCGCCGATCTTTTTGTCTTTGCGCGACGGAATGTCTGCGCCGAAGCCGAGTTTTCGCTCGCCGATGCGCCGTTCGATGACATCGTCGAGGCCGACGAATGCGCCGCCGCAAATGAACAGGATGTTGCCCGTGTCGATCTGCAGGAAGTCTTGCTGCGGGTGCTTTCGGCCACCCTTGGGCGGTACGTTGGCGATGGTGCCCTCGATGATTTTCAAGAGGGCTTGCTGCACGCCTTCGCCGCTGACGTCGCGCGTGATGGACGGGTTGTCGCCCTTGCGCGCGACCTTGTCGATCTCGTCGATGTACACGATGCCGCGCTGAGCCCGCTCGACGTCGTGGTCCGCGTTCTGAAGAAGCTGAACGATGATGTTTTCGACATCCTCACCGACATAACCGGCCTCGGTCAGGGTCGTGGCATCGGCGATGGCGAACGGCACGTTCAGGATGCGCGCCAGCGTCTGCGCAAGCAGCGTCTTGCCCGACCCCGTCGGACCGAGGAGCAAGATGTTCGACTTCTGCAGCTCGACGTCGTCCGCGCTGACCTTGGAATCGATGCGCTTGTAGTGGTTGTGGACCGCGACGGAGAGAATCTTCTTCGCGCGCTCCTGTCCGATGACGTACTCATCGAGGACGGTTTTAATCTCGGCGGGCTTCGGAAGGGGCGCCGTCGTCGTGAGAGACTCCTCGCGCTCGACCTCCTCTGCGATGATGTCGTTACACAGCCCGATGCACTCGTCGCAGATGTAGACCGTTGGCCCAGCGATGAGCTTCTTCACCTCCTTCTGTGACTTTCCACAGAAAGAACATTGAAGGTTGCCGTGTCCGTCGTCTCGCCTGCGATCCACCATATACCTGCTTGGAAGAGTCTAGCGTCCAGCCCCGATGACGGCAAGGACTACGCAGGTCGCATTCTCCGCGTTTTCAGGTGTCTTATTTGTCACGCTTGGGTGCGATGACGTCGTCGATCAGCCCGTACTCTTTAGCCTCTTCGGCCGAGAGGTAGCGATCGCGTTCGGTGTCTTCCTTAATACGTTCACTGGTCTGACCTGTATGCTTGGCCAGGATCGTGTTCATTTGTTCACGAAGTTTCAGAATCTCTCGCGCGTGGATTTCAATGTCGGTTGCTTGCCCGCTAATTCCACCGAGCGGTTGGTGAATCATGATGCGGCTATTGGGCAAGCACTTGCGCAATCCGGTCGTGCCAGAAGCGAGAATCCACGCGGCCATCGATGCAGCCTGACCCAAGCACACCGTCGACACGGGTGACCGAACGTACTGTATCGTGTCGTAAATCGCGAGCCCTGCTGTAATCGAGCCGCCGGGGCAGTTGATGTACAATGTGATCTCTTTGTCGGGGTCGTCGCTCTCCAAAAAAAGCATCTGCGCGATGATCGCGTTGGCCACGTCGTCGCTGACCTCGGTGCCGAGGAAGATGATGCGGTCTTTCAGCAAGCGGCTGAAGATGTCCCACTGCCGCTCGCCGCGGTGTGTCGTCTCGACGACCCAAGGCATGTACATCTGCGCGGACGGTGGCTCGCTCATGACTCTTCCCCTTCGGCCGACTCGTCGTTCTCGGGTTCGGGCGCCGGCCGCTCCCCTTCGTTGATCTTGGCACGCTCGGTGAGGAGCGCCATGACCTTCTCTTCGAGGAGTTGGGATTCGAGGGCGTCTCGCTGCGCCTCTTGGTAGTCGGCGCGCACCTTGGCGATGTGTTTGCCGGTCTGGTCGGCGATCTCCTGGAACTTGGCGTCGAGGTCCGCTTCCGTGACGTCGATGCCTTCCTGGCGGGCCAACGCGGCGAGGAGGAGGCCCGCCTGCACACGTCGCTGCGCGCGCTGTTCGACGCCCGAGAAGAAGTCCGCGCCGGGCGCGCCCTGCTGGCCTGCCATCTGCATGTACTGCGCCATCTCGTACATCATCATCTGCTGTTGCTGCTGAACCATCGACGGCGGGACCTGGATGTCGTTCGCCTGGATCAGGCCTTCGATCAGTTGGTCTTTCAGCTGGGCGTCGCTTTGCTGCTTTGCGGAACCTTCGAGCCCCTCGCGAATCTTGAGCCGTAGCTCGAGGAGAGTCTCGAAGTCTCCACAGTCTTTCGCGAACTCGTCATCGAGTTCGGGCAGCAGCTTCTGGTGAAGCTCCTTGGCCCTGACGGCGAACTGTGCGGTCTTACCCTGAAGGTCGGGATTCGGGTGGTCGTCTTCGAAGGCGACGTCGATCGTCTTCTCCTCGCCGGGCTGCATCCCGAGGAGCCCCTCTTTGAGCGCGGGGAGCAGGTGCTCGTCGACAATCTCGACCTGACGACCTTCGGCTCCGAGGTCTTCCTTCGCTTCGCCGTCGACCGTTACCGTGTAGTCGATCGTGATCAAGTCGCATTCCTCGGCGGGGCGAATCGGGTCGAGCGCTTGGATCTCGGCATTCTGCTCTCGCAGCCCTTCGATCTCTGCGTCGACGGCCTCGTCCGGGACTTCGATCGTCTTTTGCCAGACTTCGAGCGCGTCGATTGCGACCTTGTCGATCTTCGGGCGCACCTCGACCTTGGCCTTGAAGGTGAGCGGCTTGCCTTGCTCGAGGGCGGGCGGCTCCTCCATCTCTGGCTGAGCCACGACGTGAAGCTCGTGCTCCTGCACCGCATGCATGAGGCCTTGCTCGACCAGTGTGCCGGTGACCTGAGCTGCGGCCTGTTGGCCATAGACTTGCTTCAGGATGTTCTTCGGCACCTTGCCTGGACGGAAGCCGCGAACGCGGGCGGTCTTGCCGATCTCTCGATAGGTGTCGTTTAGGTCCTTGTGGATGCGGTCCCACGGCACTTCGACCGTGACCTCCACGAGGACCGGGCTGATCTCGCGAATTTCAGATTGCATTGGATTTTAGGCGGTTTGCCAGGCGCGGTTCGTACAGCCGAGGCGGAGACCCGTCAAGGTGCAGCCTTGGGGACGGCTTTCTCGCGGTGGAGCTCGACCAACTCGATGCCCAAAGCCTGCGAAACTTCGAAAATTCGCTCGTCTCGGTAGAACTCTTCGAACACGATTCGCTTGATGCCGACATTGCAGATCGCCTTGAAGCAGTTCCAGCAGGGTGACGCGGTGATGTAGATCGAGGCGCCGTCGATTCGGGAGCCATTCTTGGCGGCCTGAATGATTGCGTTGACCTCGGCGTGGATGGTTCGCACGCAGTGGCCGTCCACCATCATGTGACCGACCTCGTCGCAGTGGGGCAGGCCGCGGACCGAGCCGTTGTAGCCGGTGGAGAGGATGGTCTTGTCGCGGACGATGACCGAGCCCACGTTCTTGCGAGGGCAGGTGGATCGCGTGGCCACCACCACGGCGATGTCCATGAAGTATTCGTCCCACGAGGCGCGTTCCATGCGCGATTCCTAGCTTGGGGTGCTCCGAACGACAAGCTCAATAGATGAGGTTGGGCCGAAGCTCCGGGGGCGCCGGGTTCGACTTGATGCGGCGTGCGAACGATGTGAAGTCACCCCGAACCGCCCGATGGAGCTTCGCTGGCAGGCCCCTCACGATGAGTACTGAGCGACCCTTGCGTTCGACGCGCGCCCTCGGGTGTCTCGGCGAAACCGAGCGTGCGGCTCGGAAGGCCTCTTCCGCGTCGGCGTCTGTGTCCCATGTCGTCCACCAGATCGCGGCCGTCTCGTCGCCCCGCCCGTAGACCGCCAGCAGATCGCCCGCCCATCCGGCTGCCGCCTCGTCGTTTGTGGCCGAGGGGCGCGCCTGGCCGAGGTACACACTGAGCTCGAGCTCGCCGAGCGTATCTTCCTCGACTCGTTTGAAACCGGCTGCGAGGACTTCCCGGTTGTCGGGAATCGCGATTTCCTCGCCCGGCTCGCGAGCGAAGTATTTCTCCGGGTGCAGGACCTGCTCAGTGGTCATCGGAGGTCTGCGGTGCGCGTTGTTCACCGCAGGCCATCCGCCTCGGCCTTGCACAGCGGCCACGAACTGCAGGCCGCGCAAATAGGGCGCGACCAAGGTGACTCTCAGAATTGCGGGCGCATCATCGAGCTTCTCTCCGCGCACGAGCGCGTTGAGGTCGAGATAGTCACCCATCTGCTGAATCCCCGCCGTCGCTGCAGAGAGCGGGATGCCCTGTTGGCGCAGTGCGTGGGCGAGCATGGCGAGCGTCGCATCGCCCTCGACGACTGCACGGAATGCGTTGTCCGCATCGGCGGTCCGTTCCTGCTCGTAGGACTCGCCGAGGCCCAACCTTTGATCCTGCAACGCATGCACGAGCTCATGCACCAGCACCAACCGAGCTTCTTGAGTTTGCGCCTGTCCGAACGCTCCGGCCAACCCGGCCATGACGTCCTCGCGTATCACCAGGCGTCCCGTGTCCGGGTCGTAGTACCCGATGACTTGCTCGCCGAGGACTCCTGCGAACATGCTCTGGAGATCCGCGTCGGCGTCCAACAGGCCAAGCGCCCCGTAGACGAGCCTGGCTCGTTCGATCTCCGATTCTTCGATTTGTGATCGCAAGCTGCTTGCGATGGCGTCACCGTCCTCGATTTCGATCGTGACCGGGCGCCGCAGCCTCAGCTGCCGAACGGACTCCGCCGCGCGAACGAGGTCGTCGACCGTCGCGCGCTCTTTCGCAGTGGCCGGCCGTGCAACCCCGCTACCGGATTGGGCGGCGATCTCGGGCGGGGGATCGCTGTGCGCCGTGCTCGGGGCCTCGGTGGAGGCAGACGGAACGCTCGGCTCCGCTATGACTTGCCGGTGACAACTGCTCACAAGGAGAGCAGCCGCCAGCCATGCGACCCATCGGCTCATGATTCCCCGTTCACGTCCGCCGCAATCAGCGGTCGCTTTCGGTGATTGTGTACCAGGAAGCGTCGAGTGACCTCAATTGCCTCTTCTTCGGCGGCCGCGGGGCCTGTGAACCGCCGCCCCTTGAGCCGATCGCGAACGTGCTCGGCGATCTTCCGTTCCACTCGGGCCCGGTCGCCGGCGCCGAAGACCCCTCGCGACAGAACGCGAGGAAGATGCCGAAGCCGATCGCCCGCGAGAGAGAGCAGCACGGTGACCAATCCACCCGTGCCCATTGCGCGGCGCTCCGCGATGACCTCCTCGGAGAGCGCCTGCTTGCCGTCGATATAGATGCGCCCCACGGGCACAGTATCGACGACGCGGAGCGTATCGCGGGTCACCTCCAGCACGCTCCCGTTTTCGACCAGTTGTGTTTGCCGGATTCCTTCTTCTGCGGCGAGCTCGAGGTGCCGGCGCTGATGGTGGTGCGTGCCGTGCACAGGAACGAACGCCTCCGGTCGCAGGATCTGAATCATGGTCCGCTGCTCCTCGCGGTTCCCGTGACCGCTGGCGTGGACCTCCGGATGCTCGTCGCGCGTGATGACCTCGAGGCCACGGCGTTCGAACCGATTGATGACGTCGCGCACACCGAGCTCGTTGCCCGGAATGATGCGCGACGAGAAGATCACGGTGTCGCCCGCCTCGAGGTGCAAGCGCGAGTGCTCGTCGCGCGCCAATCGGGTCAGGCCTGACGCGCGCTCGCCTTGTGTGCCGGCGGCGAGGATCAAGACCTGATTGCGGGGCAGGGCGCTGACCTCCTCGGGTGGGATCAACAAGCCGTCGATCGGTGGAATCAGTCCCAGCGCGCGCGCGGTTTCGGTGTGCTTGTTGACCGACATCCCGAGCAGGCAGACTTTGCGACCCTGCTCCCTTGCGATTCGCAACGCCGCTCTCAATCGGAAGGCGTTCGAGGAGAACGTGGCGACGACGACTCGGTTCGAGCAGCGCGCGATCCACTTGTCCAATGCGACCTCGGCGTCGCGCTCGAGCCTGGAGCGCCCTTCGACCTCAGCTCCGGTCGAATCGCTGAGAAGGAGACGCACGCCCTGGCTCCCTACTTCTTCGAGGCGTGCCCGGTCGAAGCGTTGGCCCTCGCAGGGGTCCGATTCGATCTTGAAGTCGCCGGTGTGGACGACGGTGCCTACGGGGGTATCCAGGATGAGCCCCGTGGCGTCCGCGATCGAGTGGTGGACCGCAAAGCGCTCGACCGAGATCGAGCCGATCTGTTCGCGGCTTCCCGCGGGGCTCACTCGCAGGTCGATGTCCTTGAGACGGTGCTCGGCCAGGCGATCCTCGATCAGGGCTGCCGCGTAGGGTGGCGCGTAGACCGGCACGCGGACCTTCCTGAGGAAGTACGGAAGGGCGCCGATGTGGTCCTCGTGGCCATGGGTGATGACGATCGCGCGCAGGCTGTCCCGCTGCCCTTGGAGCCATTCAAAGTCCGGATGAACCAACTCGGCGCCATCCGCATCGGTGAAACCGATGCCGCAGTCGATGGCGATCGTCGTGTCGCCGCAGACCACCGCGGCGCAGTTCATACCGACCTCGTTGAGCCCGCCAAGGGGGATGAAGCGTAGACTATCCATCACAGACCTCTCGGCACCGGGGCTAAAGGCCTTGGCGGCTTTGGTCAAGGCAGCGATTGCCTCGTTGACCCGTGTGATCCCGACGTGCTACGCCCCGGACCGCACGAGTTCAATGCGCCGTTTCTTAGCGATTATTTGGGTAGTTTCCCTCGGGACGACATCGGCTGCGGCGCAGGGGTCGTCCACGGATGAGTCCACGACCGCCGGGGCACGGCATGGCGCGGCTACGGCCGAGGAAGAAGCCATCCGCGAGGGCGAAAAAGCCTCTCCGGAGCCGACCAGGGAGGAAGACCTTCCGCCTCAGTTGAGAGCGCCCAGCATGGAGGGGCTTCAATCTCCGACTGCGCCCGCCGCGGACGACAGCCTCGATGACGAGTTCGAAGGAGACTTCGACGAAGAGGACTTCGGCGACGATGACATGGGGGCGGATGACGCCAAGCTTTTGGGTCTGGCGGAGCCGCCCGCGTCGGACCCGACGCTGGCATCGTGGACCAACCCGCGGCCGGTGTTCTCGCTCAACGGCTACTTCCGTGTCCGAGGTGAGTATATCGACAACTTCTCGCTTCGTCGGATTCCACTCGACCGATTGAACCAAGACCCTTTCGCGCGATGGATTCCGGTCGATAACGCCGCCAGTTCCGGAGGCAACGGCGTGCTTCCGCAGGGTGGCTGTAAGGGCGATCCTGCGTCTCCTGCGGGACAGGACCAACGGTGCGGCGGAAGCGCAACGCTTCGTTTCGCGAATATGCGGCTCCGGTTGCAACCGACGCTGTCGCTCAGTGACAACATTCGGGTCCACATGATGCTGGATGTGTTCGACAACCTCGTCTTGGGCTCGACCCCCGAGGTCAAGTCGGTGAATCAGTTTGGCCAGATTCCGGGGCGCGCGCCCGGAGTGCCCGTCGACAGCTTGACGCAAACGTTGCCTCCGCCGGAGTCGTTCCGCAACACCGTGGGCGACAACATCCACTTCCGGCGCGTCTGGGGCGAGGTCACCAACAGCACCATTGGTCAGCTTCGCTTCGGCCGCATGGGCCACCAGTGGGGCCTCGGGATGCTGTGGAACGCGGGCGACGGGACGAACCCGCTCGAAACCGCTCTCGACTCGGACTTCCAGTCGGAAATCGACCGCATTCAGCTCATCGGTAAGTTCAAAGGGATCTTCTTCGGGGTCTCGTGGGACTTCGCGAACAAGGGCTACATTTACAACCCCATCGAGGACATCCAAAACATTCCGATCGACGCCAGCCGAGAGGACGACATGCGGCAGTGGAGCTTCTTGCTCGCCCGCCGCCTGGAACCACTCAAGCAGGAAAAGCGTCTCGGGCGCGGCAAATGGGTGATCAACGGCGGCGCTTACTTCATCTATCGTACGCAGTTCTTGTCGACCTCGACGGCTCCGTTGCTGGGGACGATTAGCGACATCGAGAACGCATTCGTTCGCCGCGATGCCAAGGTCTACATGCCCGACGGGTGGCTCCAGGTCTTGTGGAAGGACCTGCGCCTCGAGGTCGAGTTCGCGGGGATCTTCGGTCAGATTCAAAACCTCTCTCCCTCAGAGTTCCCGCCGACTGCCGAAGGTGAGAAGTTCAAGCTACGCCAGTGGGGTATCGCTTTCGAAGGCGAGTACCGGTTCCTCAAGAAGAAGCTCGGTGTCTTCCTCAAGGGCGGCATGGCTTCGGGCGACCCTGACGTTGTCGGCCTCTCGCAATACGAGGACCTCGCGACCCAGCCGGTCGGCCAGAAGACGGTGTCGAACTTCTCGTTCCACCCCGACTACCGCATCGACTTGATCTTGTGGCGCCGCATCATGGGGCGCATCGCCGGGGCGTACTATTTCGCGCCCGCCATCAGCTACGACATCATTCGCAGCGACTTCGGGCGCGTCCTCGGAGCTAAGCTCGATTTCATTTACAGCCGCGCGATGTACGAGCAGCAGGCCTACGCATCCGAGCCCAACCTCGGAGCAGAGATCGACCTGTCGATCTACTACCGGACGGAGGACGGCCCGAACTTCAAAGATGGCTTCTACGTGGCGGCCCAGTTCGGCATCTTGTTCCCCCTCAAGGGCCTCAAGTACCTTGAGGTCAACGATATTCGTGAGCCCGGCACCGAAGGCCTGGGCGTGAGCCGCGCGCTAACCATGCGCCTAATCCTCGGCATCCAGTTCTAGGTCTCTGGACACTACTGCTGGAGGAGGGACTCGGCTTTGGCGGCTACGCGCCACTGTCGGCAGCCTTCGGCTAGGATGATGCCTCGTAGCTCCGTTAGGGCGCGCTGCAGCTCGTCGTTGACGATCATGTAGTCGAAGAACGGGTAGTGCCCGATCTCCTCGCGCGCTTTGTCGAATCGGCGTCTGCGCGAGTCGGCATCATCGAATCCGCGGTCGTCCAGCCGGCGGCGCAGCTCGTCCATGGAGGGAGGCAAGATGAAGACGCCGATGGCGTGCGGGAACTTCTCTTTGATCTGGCGGGCACCCTGATAGTCCACGTCGAACAGCACGCCGACCTTGTCTGCGGCTCGGGCGAGCTCGATCTCGGTGACGCTCGTGCCGTAGAGGTTGCCGTGCACCTCGGCCCACTCCGCGAACCCATTCTCATCGATGATGGTGCGGAAGGATTTCTCGTCGACGAAGTGATAGTCCTGGCCGTCGACCTCGTTTGCGCGAGGTCGGCGCGTCGTGTGTGACACGCTGAACCTGAACTCCGAAAACTCTTGCAGCAGGCGGCGCGTCAGCGTCGTCTTTCCCGCCCCCGACGGAGAGCTGATGATCAACAAGATGAGATCTGGGTCGGTCGGCGCGGCGACGCTCATTCAACTAGCCCTCCGATGCGAGCACTACCGCGCCGAAGCAGTCCGTTACAGTACATTCTGCGCTTGTTCCCTCATTTGCTCGACGCAGGCCTTCAGCGCAATGACGTGCGTCGTCATCGCTCCATCTTGCACTTTGGAGCCGATCGTGTTGGCTTCGCGGGCCATCTCCTGGAGCAGGAAGTCGATGCGCTTCCCGACCGGTGCGCTCGAATTCTCGATGAGTTCGAGCATTTGATCGCGGTGGCTATCGAGGCGTACGAGCTCTTCTGCGACGTCGGACCGGTCGGCCAGGATGGCGATCTCCTGCTCTAGACGCGCGGGCTCGAGCTCGGCGTCAGCGCCCGCAAGCAGGGCATCCAGGCGATCGCGAAGCCGCGCTCTTCGGCTCTCGACCATTGCAGGCACCGCGACTCTTAGCGCCCCGACGCTTGCGCCTAGCTCGGAAAGCCGACTGGCGATCTCCGTCGTCAAGGCGTCCCCTTCTTTGTCACGCATCGCCATCACGGCGTTGCAGGCTGCCTCCGCCGCTTGTTCCAGCGCGCGGTCGAGCGCTTCCTCGTCGATGCTTCGATTGGAGACGAACAGGTCCGGGACCGAAGAGAGAAGGGCGAGAGGCAGCGGCTCGTCGGGATTCAATGCGTCGCGCAGCGCCGCAAGCTCGCCGTAGACGGCGCGTGCGCGATCGAGGTCGAGCGTGGGTTGTGGAAGCGTCTGACCTTCGAACCGGGCGGTCACATCCACGCGCCCTCTTTCGAGACGCGCTCGAATCACGCGCTCGACCGTCGGCGTCCGACCCTGAATGCGAGAGGGCAGACGCACCCGCACATCGAGAAAGCGATGATTGACCGTGCGAAGATCGAGCACGACGTGTCCTTCGCCGAGCGCTGATCGCCCGCTTCCGTATCCGGTCATGCTCTGCACGGAACGCCTACTCGAGCCCGCGCTTGTGTTTGATCTGATCCATCACTTTGGCGTACTCGATCTCGAAGGCGCTGGTGCCTTCTTGGAGGTTCTTGATCTTCGAGCGCACCTCGGCGTCAAGCCCCGTTTCGACTTCCATGTGCCTCCGCAGAATCGGGGTCATCTTCTTTCGGAGCGTGACGTCATCCGCGTAAATCTCGACGACGTTGGCGCTGTGGAACAGCATGTTGAGCAACTGGTCCACCAAGTAAGGCAGAACCTCGTCCTGCTGTGGGAAGCCCATCTCCTTGGCGAGGCGCTGCCGCATCCGCCCCAGCTTGGAATAGCCGAGCCCCTCGCGCTCCATCCGGTCCTTGGCCTCGTCGATCATCTGGCGCTCGCGTCGGACGTACTCTTTGAGGACCGCCTCGAGATCAAGCCTGACCTCGGCCATCTCCTCGACTTCGATGTCCTCTTGCGCGGTCAGCTCCCGCAGTAGGTCGTCGATGATCGGACCAATTTTTCCTGAATAAAGTCGCATATTTACTATATCGGCCCTCGACCCGGAGCGACCCCCTTCCGAATGCCGCGACACTAGCGAAGGTGGCCCTTTTGGTCAATACGAACGAGAAAATGCACTTTTGAGTGATTTTGTGAAAATGCGCCTTGACGGTAATCCTGTATTCATACACCATACCGTTAAGGCTGTAAGTATGGATTCTAACGCTCCTGCATTGCAAAACGGTTCTGGCGCACGACGACTGCGCACCACGGAAGAACGCCGCTCGAGAATTCTCACTCGCTGTAGGATGTTCGAGCCGCTGACCGCTGAGGTTCGCGAGGGCGTCTTGAACGGAAGCGCGCTGATCGACGCAGATCGACGCGAGTCCCTTTGCATGCCCAGCGACCCCGCGATCTTCGTGATCGGAAGCGGTCGCGTTCGGCGGGTTCGCCGCACACCGGAACGAGAACTGACGCTCGGCTACTACGGCCCCGGAGACATGATCGGCGAAATGTCGCTGGTCGATCCGGAAGCGCGTCTCGAAACGGTGGTTCTGGATTACGTGGAAGCACTACGCATTCCGCCTCGTCTCATCAAAATGGTGATGAGTGAGGACCTGGAATTCGCTTCCGCTATGCATCGGTTAATGGGGGAACGCCGCCTGCTCGCAGAACGGCGGATCGATGCACTGCTCACGCGGAGCGTAGAATCGCGTGTTGCAGAATTTCTACTCGATGCGTCCTCGAGGCACGGGATTCCTGATTCACGGGGGATCCTGGTGGGTGTCAAGTTCACCCATCAGGAGATAGCGAGCTACGTAGGCTCGACTCGGGAAACCGTCACATTGGTGCTCGGCGCCTTCAAAAGGGCAGGCGTGATCTCGACCGATCATCGCCGCGTCGTCATCAAAAACATCGCAGGATTGCGCAAGAGGGTCTAACAAAAACGGGGAGTGTCCGCACGGCGCGGCCTGGGGGGGCCGCCGCCGGGCGGTCCTTTTTAACCAGCGCCAGCGTCAGAGCAGGTCGTCCTCCTCCGCGTTTAGCTTTTTCTCCATCCGCCCGATCAGCCCGCTCCAACCCTCGTCCCTGATCACCCGACGAAACTGGCGCTTGTAGTTCTTTACCAGGCTCACCTCGTCGGTGAAGATGTCGAAAACCTTCCACTCGTCGCCGGCCGGGCTCATGCTGTAGTCGATCGAGATCGGAGGTTGGCGCTTCTTCTTCACGGAGCGCGCGGAGGACTTCACCTTGACGCCAGTTTCGATCGGCTCGGTGCCGACCCACTTCACCCTGTACTGGAGCGTTGACTGCATGTTGCGTTGGTACTGACGCTCGACGAGCTGGCGGAGGAGGTTCACGAACTGCTGTCGCTCGCGGGGGGAGCGCTTGTTCCACTCCGTATCGAGCGAGAGCTTGGTGAGGCGGTGGTAGTCGAGGAACTCGCCCAGGAGCACGGTGAGATCTTCGGCGCGCTGGGGCGTATCTCGCTTCCGCAACACCGCTCGCACCTTGTTGTGCTTCGTCCGGATGAATTGCTCGGCCTTCGCCGCTTCGGCCTCGCTGATTCCGACTTCGGCTGTGTGGGCGGGGGTGCTCTCGGCGGATGCGGAGCCGGCAAGCCCTAGGGAAGCCGCGATAAGGCATGAAATCATGGATAAACGAGTCATATGTTCCTTGTAGACGAGCCTCAAAGGGGGTTTATTCCTCGCAGTCCACGGGCCGCCAACCCATTTGTGAGACGAGCGGCATATTCGTGGCTTTTTCGAGGCCTGCGATGGCGAGGTTGTACTCGGCGGTGGCCATCAGGCGCTTGGAGCGGGCGCTGAAGTACGCTTCGATTGCGTCGACCAACCCCATCGCCGTGGTCGTCCCGATCTCGTAACCTTGACCGGCCGATACGAACCACTTGCGTGTTTCCCTCTCCGAACGCGTCCAGCTCGCGAGCCGTCGCTTGGCATCCTGGAGCTGTTCGTAGAGAGCCGTGACTTCGATTTCGATGCCTTGCTCCGCTTCGGAAGTCTTTGCCTTGAGCGATTCGATTTCGGCTTTCGCTGCTTTGACCCGCGCGTTGGTTCCACCGAAGTCGAGCTTCCACCGGGCGACCAAGCCGGCGAATGCGCCGGCATAGTTGCCTCGGTCGATGATGAACGGGTTTTGAATGTCGGTGATGCCGGGGGTTCGCGCGAAGCTCGCGCGGAGAGCGAGGATGATATCGGGGAGGTAGCCGGCTCGTTTGACGGTGAGGTTCGCGTCCTTCGCCGCTTGGGCCGCCTCGAGCTGATGAACTTCGGGGCGATTTGCGAGGGCTCGATCGACGTGGTCGCCGAGCTCGACGACTTCGCTCTGCACCGCTTGGAGGGGGCATTCGGGAACGATGGCGGGCTTGAGACCGGAGAGGATTTCCAAGGCGGCCCTGGCCGATGCCTCCAAACGCAGAGCTTCCGATTCGCGCGACTCGATTTCGGACAACGCCGAGACGAGGCGCCAGTAGTCGGTCTGCTTCACGCGAGGGTCGTCCGCCTCGAGCCGCGCGCCGAGCTTGTCGACTGCGGTCCGGAGCTTGTTCTTGCCTTCGGAGATCATCGCTTGCAGGTCGAGCGAGAGCTGGGTCCCGAAGTACGCGCGGCGCACGTCGAACACTACGCGAGCGAGCGTGCGGTCTCGCTCGTACTCCGCCGCCGTGATGCCGGCGCTCGCGGCCTTCTTGCCAGCGCGGTACTTACCGAAGGTGTAAATCGGAATCATCCCCTCGATGCCGATCTCGCCGCCAGGGCCCCAGCGGTTGCTCCAAGGGATCTGAGGGTCAGGGCTGAAGGTCGCCGTTCCCCGGGCTCCCGGCGCCATGAAGAACCGGGCTTGACCCTGGAACTGCATGAACGGCGAGAGCTTCGCCTCTCGGAGGCGAGCCTGCGCGGCGTCGATGTCGGCGTCCGCGGCCCTCAGGCCTGGGTAGCGGAGGATGGCCGCCTGAGTGTACTCATCGACGTGATAGACGCGGCCGACGGCGGGCTCTTCAGCTACAGGCGCCCCCTCCGCGGGGGGTGCCTCGTCCGCGATCACGTGCGCCGCGATGCCGAGCATCGTCAGCGCCACGATCACTAGCGCCCAGAACCTGACCATGGGGTTTTGTAGCTGGAAACCGCCGGTTGGGCCACGAATGGGCCTTTACTTGGCCTTCTTGGCGCCGCCCTGTTTGGCCTGCTTGTTGTAGCGCTGGATGAGAACGTCGGTGAGATCGAGGTTCGAGGGGACCCAAACGACGCCCCCTTCGTTGGCTTCGATGATCATCGTGTAGCCGTCGGTCTGCCCAATGCGCCGGAGGATTGTCTGCATCTTTTCGAGGATCTTCTGGGTCAGCTCCGCTTCCTTGGTGGAGAGCTCCTGCTGGTACTGCATGTACTCGTTTTGCAGGTCCATCAGGTCTGCCTGGTACTTCTCGACCTTCTTTTGGAACGCGTCCTTGCTGAGGACGTCCTGCTGACGTTCGAGGCTCTCTTTTTGAGCTTTGAGGCTTTCCTGGGCCGCGTTGAGGGATTGCTGCCGCTGGTCGAACACCTTCTTCAGTCGTCGCTTGGCCTGTCGCCCGTCTTCTGTTTCGTTGATGGCGCGCTGGAGGTCCACCACCCCAATCTTGACCTGCGCGTCCACGGGGGAAGCCGATCCGGCGAGAATGATGGTCGCCAGGGCGATAATAACGATTCTACAAAAGCGCATTAGAGCATCCTTTCAGGCCCGGCGTAGCTAGCCGTTTGCCGCGATCTGGTCAAGCCGCAGGGGGTGGACGGTTTGATGCTGGCCGGTATTCGGAGACGGTACCGGATCTAAGCCCAGCACGCCTGATCGCGCTTGCCAGGGCGCTCCGTCAGCAGGCCTCCGAGCTTGAGACGCTGGCCCTTCAACTCTCACCGACTGCGGAATCAGCCGTACCGGTGCGCACTAACTAACCACGGGGAAGAAATGCAAGACAGCGTAAAAGTATCGAGTTTCGGTTTCATCGAATTCGCATTTCGCAGCGGATGGGTGGAGATCATCAGCGTCAACGAGATCAAGTCCATCAAGCCGCGAACGGAGGGCGGGACGAATATCAGGTTGACGACCGACCGCGTCCTTCTGGTGAGCTGCCCGATTCAGGACGTCTCCAAGGCGCTCCGCGATGCGGACGGGAGGATGTATGCAACCTCCTAGAATTGAAGAGGGCGACCCCAGCTACAAGGTCGCCCCAAACCGCACCCCTTCTCAGGAAACAGCCCGACCAACATACAGGTGCGACTCCAGGGACGCAAGCTCTGGGCATCTGAGGCTCGTCCATGACGCTGAGCTAGGCGAAAAGCTGCTCTGCGCGGCGCGTGACGATGTTCGATCGAATCCGTCACGGTTGCCGCTCTGGGCTTTCCGGTTGTACCAGCATCAGCGAGTCGGGCGCTTGGGATACCAGGCCGTGTGGGGCGCGCTCTATGCGGCGGGCAGAGAGAACGGATCGGACAAGTGGGTTCGGGGCTGTCTCCTCACGCC
>PVMS01089295.1_pt1 | contig 30095 bp, 30 predicted proteins | sample 1853461 | NCBI WGS metagenome assembly PVMS01 (sample SAMN08582032, study PRJNA380276) | Marine sediment metagenome, whole genome shotgun sequencing project. | isolation source: ocean sediment barecode stripped | collected 2017
AACCCACACACGAAAACATCATCCGCTTCGCTCCTCCCCTTGTCATCACTGAAGAACAGCTGATGGACAGTGTGGAGATTATAAGTAAAACCATCCTGTCCTTTTAGACCTAAGGACTTAAGGCAAAGGTGTATAAAAAAAAAGGGCCGTCTCAAAAGTCAACTTGAGACGGTTTCTTTTAACAGTCTCGACCTGTTCTCATCATTGGAGCAGCCAGGCATATTCACTGGAAATATATCATAGTAGTCCTTTCTGCATTTTCAGGAATAGGGCGATGAATACAGTAGAGCTGGATGCCAGGAGTGTACAAAAAAAATAGAGAGTGTACCTTGTGATACACCCTCTTTTTCTATCTTGCATCGCCAAACATTTATTCGATCGTTTATGAAAAGAATTGTTCCCATTTTAATTTACATTTTAATACTTTCCGGATGTACCAATCCTGGCGGAAGAACCTGGCTGATACCAGTCACAATCGATCCTTCCGACCTTGAGTATACACCATCCAGCATGGAAAGTTTCGAGGGACGACGCAGCCAGCTAATTGATTCTTTGAACGATAGCTATGTCATTTTGAGATCCTCAAGTCAGTGCAGCGCAAACCGGCATGAATTCAGACCAAATAACTATTTCTACTATTTGACAGGCTATGCAGATCGTGGCTCCTATGCCATTCTGAGCCAGGATCCAAACCAATCCTATACCCTATCAGCACCTCCTCAGAATATGAGAATGCAGATTTACGATGGAGAAGTATTGGATGCTCAGGAGATTATGGAAAAATACGGTCCCGATAGAACAGTCTCCTACAGAGAAGTCAGGGCGCTGATTGACAGCATTGTGAAGACAGGGGCGAATATATATATGGACCGTTCGGATCGCACATTCTTTAATGATATTCAAGAGATGGCGGATGAAAACGGGAGCACTCAAGTAAAACATATTGGTGAACTGGTGGATGAACTACGGGTAATCAAGGAACCCATGGAGGTAGAGTATATGCAGAAAGCATGCAATATTACAGCCATGGCACTGACCAATGTGATGAAAGAATGCAGGCCAGCTATGTATGAATTTGAGATGGAGGCTGTGATTGAGGGTACCTTCCTGGAATATGGATCTGCTATGCCGGGATTCAACTCCATCGTAGGTTCCGGTCCCAACAGTACCACACTGCACTACGAGCCAAACAAACGTTTGATGGAGGATGGAGATCTGTTGTTGATGGACGTTGGTGCAGAATATGGGTACTATACAGCCGATATCACCCGGACCATTCCGGTAAGCGGTAAGTTTTCCGCCGAACAGCGCAAGATTTACCAGCTGGTACTGGAATCTCAAAAGGCCGCCATTGAGCAAATGATCCCGGGTCATATGTTTACAGATGCCAACGATGCTGTAAAAGAGGTAATTAACCAGGGGCTCGCTGAACTGGGATTAATCACCGATACTGAGTCTGAATGGCAGCTTACCTTTTATACCCTCCATGGCACCTCTCATTTCCTGGGATTGGACGTACATGATGTGGGAAGCTACCACGAGCGGGAGCTGGAACCTGGAATGGTAATCACCATTGAACCTGGTATTTACTTCAGGGAAAAAGCTCTGGACCAGGCGCAGGAGATGTTCAAAAATGATGCAGACAGCACTGAAATAGCGGAGTTTGTGGGACAGATAGCTCCGGTCTATGAACAATATGTGAATATCGGGGTTCGTATTGAGGATGATATCCTGCTTACCACCGGAGGAAATATTAACCTCTCCAGGTATGCTCCCAAAGAGATCGAAGACATTGAACAAATAATGAGATAACAATAAAATAAAAGAACATGAGTAAAGCAGCAATCCATACGGACAAAGGGCTTATGCAGGTCGAATTTTTTGATAAGGATGCACCCGGCACAGTTGAGAACTTTATTAAACTGTCCAAAGATGGATATTACGACGGACTTTCCTTTCACCGTGTGATCCCCGACTTTGTAATTCAGGGTGGTTGTCCCGATGGCAATGGTATGGGCGGACCCGGTTACAAAATTAAATGTGAACTGGATGGTGACAATCAGTACCACGACCGCGGTGTACTCTCCATGGCACATGCTGGAAAAGATACAGGAGGATCACAATTCTTTGTCTGTCACTCCCGCAACAATACTTCCCACCTGGATCGTATGCACACCTGTTTTGGTAAAGTGGTTGATGGTCTGGAAGTAATCGATGCCATCAGTGAGGGTGACAAAATCGAAAAGATTGTTGTAGAAGACTAGCTTAGGCGATCTACTTTTCATTATTTCGCTTGAAGCCTATTTGCACTCGATTTTGTTGATCCAACTCTTGTTGTTTGGCTTGTTCCAACTCCTTTAGATATTCAAAGATCACCAGGATTCGATTGTCGTCTTCGGCCAAGTTATGTTCTATTTTCTCCAGTCTTTGGAGGATTTCCTGATGAGAAGCCAGTAACTCACGCATCTTGGTGAAGATTCTAACTATTCGGATATTCACCTGGATTGCCCTTTCACTATTTAAAACACTGGCCAACATTATAAGCCCATGTTCGGTAAATGCAAATGGTGGCACCCTTAGACCCATTATTTCTTTATTGGAGGTGCCAAATTGGTACCGCCATTTATCCAGCTCCTCTTTTGTCAACTCGAACATAAAGTCTATCGGGAACCGCCTAACATTCCTTCTGACAGACCTTTTTAACTGTTTGGTCTCTAATCCATAGAGTTCAGCCAGGTCTCGGTCCAACATCACCTTCGTCTCTCTGATCAGGTAGATCTTATTCATGATCACTTCATCCGGGATCATGATCTCAGAGTCTTTCTTATCCATGTTGATGCTTTTTATCTGTTAATGTCTTGGAAGGGGTGATAATCTGCCTTCAATATGACTTTATCAAGGAATAATGTGATCAGAACTAAGCACTCTTACACTTGGAACTAGGTGTGCCGCTGTTCCAGAACAGAGACCACGTCTTTTATATCCTTTCCCTTTGCTGTTAACAGCACTAGAATGTGATAAAGCAGGTCGGCTGCCTCATTGAGGAAGAGCTCGTCGTTGTTGTCTTTGGATTCAATGACCAGCTCCACGGCCTCCTCACCTACCTTCTGCGCGATCTTATTGATCCCATCCTTAAATAGGGAGGTGGTGTAAGATCCTTCGGGCATCTCTGCTTTCCGGGTATGGATCAGTTGCTGAAGCTCTGAAATGAATGCAAGACCTTCCGGATCCTGAGAGCTGCTGTTCTTCTCATTAAAACAGGTTTCGCTGCCGGTGTGACAGACCGGGCCGGCCGGATTGGCTTTAATCAGCAGGGTATCCTGATCACAATCCTCCAGGATTTCAACCACATGCAGAAAATTGCCACTCTCCTCGCCCTTGGTCCATAACCTGTTCTTGGTTCGGCTGTAAAAGGTAACCTTTCCCTCTTCCCTGGTCTTGTCCAGAGCCTCGGAGTTCATAAAACCCAGCATCAGAACCGTATCCGTGCTTGCATCCTGGATAATGGCAGGGATTAAGCCATTAAGTTTTTTAAAATCCATATTATCTGATCGTTATATTAGCTTTCCTTAAGTAGTCCTTCAGTTCGGGAACGGGTATTTCGTTGTAATGAAAAATGGAGGCAGCCAGTGCCGCGTCGGCCATTCCATGCTCAAACACATCCACAAAATGCTCCTTCTTCCCTGCTCCACCCGAGGCTATCACCGGGATGGTAAGTTGTTGTGAAAGTTTCCGCAATGCATCGCAGGCATACCCATTTTTGGTCCCATCATGATTCATGGAGGTAAACAGAATTTCGCCGGCACCACGCTCCTGCGCTTCTCTGGCCCAGCTAAACAGCTCCTTATCGGTGGGAATCCTGCCTCCGTTAATATAAACCGTCCAACGATCGTCCTTCCATTGTGCATCGATGGCCACTACCACAAATTGCTTCCCAAATCCACCGGCAATACGGTCCACCAGACCGGGATCCCTGACAGCTGATGAGTTAATGGATACCTTATCGGCCCCTGCCGAAAGCAGCAGTTCTGCATCCTCCACCCGGTCAATGCCTCCCCCAACGGTGAAGGGGATATTCAGGTGTTCGGAGATGCGCCTGACCAGGTCGGCAAAGAGCTTTCGCCCTTCATGGGTTGCGGTAATATCCAGGTAGACCAGCTCATCGGCACCATCAAGGGCATATTTGGCTCCCAGCTCCACCGGATCGCCCACATCAACCACATTCTCGAAGTTGATCCCCTTAACCGTAAGGCCGTTTCTGATATCCAGACATGGTATAATTCTTTTGGCCAGCATCTTAGCTATTATTAAGTATGTATGACTCCAGGGTAAGTAAAGGGATTTTTCCCTCATAGATTGCCTTCCCGATAATCACCCCATCGATTCCTGCTTCATCCAGAAGCTCAATATCCTCCATCTTGCTGATTCCTCCACTGGCTACCAGGTGAAGATCAGCATCATCTGCTTTGAGTTCTTTATAGGTTTCCAGTGAGGGCCCTTCAAGCATGCCATCCTTATCTATGTCGGTACAGATCACCTTTTCAATACCCTCGTTCCGGTAATCGGCAATAAACTCCTTCAGATTCAATGCAGTGGCCTCATGCCATCCTGAAACTGCCACTTTTCCGTCCCTGAAATCGGCACCCAGTATAATCCGTTCCGCACTATATTGTTTCAGCCAGCCCAGAAACATGGCCCGGTCCTTCACTGCTATGCTACCTCCGGTGACCATGCTGGCCCCCGATTCAAATACAATGCGCAGGTCCTCGTCAGTTCTCAAACCGCCCCCGGTATCGATGACCAGCGAGGTGCGGGAGGCGATCTGCTCCAGGATTCTGAAGTTCACCACCCTTTGCTCCCTGGCTCCATCCAGGTCGACCAGATGCAGTCTAAGAATACCATGATCCTCAAACTGTAAGGCCATCTCAAGCGGATCGCCATACTCCTTCTTCTGTGTATAATCACCCTGGGTGAGTCTGACACAACGCCCTTCAATAATATCTATGGCAGGAATAATCTCTATCATAGCTTTAGAAATTGCTTAAGAATCTTCTCCCCGGGATCACCACTCTTCTCGGGGTGAAACTGGGTGGCATAGAAATTATCGCGCTGCATGGCTGCACTAAAGGGCAGTATGTAAAAGCACTCAGCGGCTGTATCTTCACAAACCGGCACATAGTAGGAATGAACAAAATAGACATAGGATCCCCTTAGCTCCTCGGGGATCAGTTCCCCATTCACTGTATCGAGGCTATTCCAGCCCATATGAGGCACTTTCTGACCTAAGGAGGGAAAGAGCATCACCGGCTGATCAAAAATGCCGATACAGGGCGTATCGCCCTCCTCCGACCAGCTGCACATCAGCTGCTGACCCAGGCATATTCCCAGCACCGGACATGAAAGTCCCTTCAACAGGACATCGAGCTCCCGCTCTTTCAGGTAGGCCATGGTCTTGCTTGCCTCTCCCACGCCTGGAAAAATTATCCTGTCAGCTGAAAGGATGATATCATGGTCGTCTGTCACAACTGCTTCCACTCCCAGTCTCTTCAGCGCGTGATCCACCGATCGGATGTTTCCTGCATTGTATTTGATAATGGCTACTTTCATCCTGCTTATCCTTATAACTTTCCTTTGGTGGTGGGTAGTTCGTTGCTTTCCGGATCCAACTTTACAGCCTTACCAAGCGCCCGTGCAAAGGCCTTGAACAGTCCTTCAATCATATGGTGTTCATTTGTTCCCTTCACCTCCATATTCAGATTGCATTTTGCGGCATCGGAGAAGCTTTTGAAAAAGTGGAAGAACATTTCGGTGGGCATGTCTCCGATTTTCTCCCGTTTAAATTCCGCATTCCATTCGATCCATGGTCTGCCACCAAAATCGATGGCCACGCTGGCCAGTGAGTCATCCATAGGTAGTACAAAAGCATACCTTTCAATACCCCGCTTGTTTCCCAGGGCCTGAAGGATGGCCTCCCCCAGAGCAATGGCAGTATCCTCGATGGTATGGTGCTCATCCACATGCAGATCCCCTTTCACCTCCACTTCCAGGTCAAGACCTCCGTGTCGTCCTATCTGTTCCAGCATATGATCAAAAAATCCAAGTCCGGTCGAAACCTGCGTATGTCCCTCTCCATCAAGAGTAAGCCTGACAGAGATCTCGGTTTCGTTGGTGGAACGGAGGACGGAAGCGCTGCGCTGACGGCTGCGGATGTATCTATATACCTGGTCCCAGTCCTTGCATATCACTTCTGCATTGGCTGCCAGCTCATCTGCAATAAGAATCCCCCTGGCCCCCAGGTTTTGGGCCAGTTCCATATCTGTAGCCCGGTCGCCGATCACATAGGAGTTCTCCAGGTCATAGCCACCTTCCAGGTAGCCGGTGAGCATCCCCGTTCGGGGTTTCCTGTTGGGAGAATTCTCCTCCGGCAGCGAGGGATCTATATACTCCGCATCGAATTCCACTCCCTCATTTTTGAAAGCTTCCAGAAACTTCTCATGGGGAGCCCTGAAGTCTGCTTCAGGAAAGGACTCCGTCCCCAGTCCATCCTGGTTGCTGACCAACACCAATTCATAGTCAGTAAAGTGCCTTAGCTTGTACAGGTTCCTGAACACCCCTGGCATAAACTCCAGCTTTTCCAGAGAATCCACCTGGTAATCCACCGGCGGCTCCTTAATCAGAGTTCCATCCCTGTCAATGAAAAGTACTTTCTTCATGGCTGATAGCTTTTAAGTGCACCTAACAAATCCCGGTTTTCCTCTTCTGTCCCTATAGTAATGCGCAAGCAGCCTTCACATAGCGGAACCGAGGAGCGATCGCGGATAATGATTCCCTTATTCATTAAAAATTCATATATGGCTGCAGGATCATCCACCCTAATCAGTAGGAAATTTGCATCGGACGGATATACCTCCTTTACAAATGCGAAGGATTCCAATTCTGCTGCCATGTTACTTCGCTGCTCAAGGATCTCCTTGATCCATAGGCCCTGTTGGTCCTTATCATCCAGGCCCCTGAGTGCTGCATCGATGGTCAGTCCGGAGATATTATAGGGATACTTCACCCTGGAAACATATTCAATCAGTTCCGGATGCGCAAAGAGCATGCCCAGGCGGATTCCGGCAAGTCCCCAGGCCTTGGAAAGGGTTTGCAGTACCACCAGGTTCTTCTTCTCCTGAAGCAGAGAAAGAAGTCCGGGGCCCTCACTAAAATCGATATAAGCCTCATCCACCACCACCATGCAATTTACTCGATCAATTATCTTCAGCATGGCCTCACGCTCCAGGGAGTTAGAGGTGGGATTGTTTGGAGAACACAGGAATATGATCCTGGTTTGTTCATCCACAGCAGTCAGAACGGCATCGGGATCCAGACTAAAATCCCTGTTTAACAGAACACTTCGACGCCCCACAGCATTGATCTCCGCGCAAACCGCATACATACCATAGGTGGGATCAATGGTGATTACATGATCCCTTCCCGGTTCGCACAGAACCCTGAATAACAAATCGATGCCCTCATCACTTCCGTTTCCAAGAAATATATTTTCCACGGCCAGTCCCTTGAGCTCAGCAATCCGCTTTTTCACCAGGGTCTGTTGTGGGTCGGGATACCTGTTAAGAGGATCATTAAAGGGATTCTCATTGGCATCCAGGAAAACCGAGGCAGATCCCGAAAACTCATCTCTTGCCGATGAATAGGGCTTCATTTCCAGGATATTTTTCCTGACCAGAGTGGATATGTCCGTAGACCTATTCATTTTCAGAACTTCTTAGTCTAATGGAGACCGCATTGCTGTGGGCCTGCAGATCTTCTGCTTCAGCCATGGTCATAATGGCATCCCCTATATTCATCAATCCATACTTGCTGATCTCCTGGAAGGTAATCTTTTTGTAAAAACTATCCATATTGATCCCGCTGTAAGAGTGGGCCCAACCATTGGTGGGCAGGGTGTGGTTAGTACCTGATGCATAATCGCCTGCACTTTCCGGAGTATAATCCCCCAGAAAAACCGATCCTGCATTGAAGACCTGCTCGGCCAGATCTGCATAATTCACCGTAACAATAATAAGATGTTCAGGGGCATAGGTGTTGACCATATCCATAATTTCCTCCTGGTTGGGTAAAAGAATCATCTTACTGTTGTCCAGAGCCTTCGAAGCAATTTCCTTCCGGGGAAGCGCTTTCAGCTGTTTATCCAGTTCAAGCTTCACCTGGTCGATCATAGCTTCAGAGTCGGTCAACAACAATACCTGGCTATCAGGACCATGCTCGGCCTGGGAAAGCAGGTCGGATGCGATAAAGGCCGGATTGGCTGTTTGATCAGCTACCACAGCCAGTTCAGAGGGACCGGCCGGCATATCGATGGCAACAGTTTCGCGGCTCACAAGCTGTTTTGCCATGGTTACATACTGGTTTCCAGGTCCGAAAATCTTATTCACGGCCGGAATACTCTCGGTGCCATGTGCCATGGCGGCAATGGCCTGGACGCCCCCTACCCGAAAGACCCTGTCTATGCCCAGCAAGTCTGCAATATATAGAATGGAGGGACTCACCTGTCCTTCACTGTTGGGGGGCGTACATAGAATCACCTCCTTACACCCGGCTATTTTAGCTGGAATTCCCAGCATCAGCACAGTGGAAAGCAGCGGTGCAGATCCTCCAGGTATGTAGAGTCCCACGCTACTCATGGGGACTGGTTTCTGCCAGCAGCGCACCCCGGCTGTGGTCACAATAGTTTCATAGCTATGCATTTGCTTTTTATGAAAGGTCTGACTGTTCCAGTGGGCCTCCTCAATGGCCTTCCTTAATGCCTTGCTCACATCAGCTTTGGCTGCCGGAATTTCTTCGGGCGTAACTTCAAGATATTCAGAATCATAGTGATCAAACTCCCTGGTATACGCACGCACTGCAGCTTCTCCATTAAGCGCCACATCATCAATAATTTTTTGTACCTGGTCTTCCAGGGTCGAATGATCTATCTGGGGCCGCTTAAGTAAACCTGACCACGCACTCTTTTCAGGATATCGTATAATGTTCATGCACTTTGTTTTCAGGTTAGACAATCATTTTTTCAATAGGTATAACAAGTATTCCCTGCGCACCAAGCTCCCTGAGGCGATCAATGACACCCCAGAATTCTTTTTCGCTCAGTACCGAGTGAACCGAACTCCATCCCGATTCAGCCAGGGGCATCACCGTGGGACTTTTCATACCCGGAATGGTATCGATAATCTCTTGCAGGTTCTCATTGGGTGCATTCAACAGGATGTATTTATTATTGGAGGCAGCCATTACACTGCGAATCCTGAAGATCAGATCATCCAATATGGCCTGTACCTCTGGTTCAAGATTAGGATTGCCTATCACCACGGCCTCCGATTTCATGATCACCTCCACCTCTTTCAGACCATTGCTAATCAGGGTAGATCCCGAACTTACAATATCAAAAATAGCATCGGCCATCCCGATGGACGGAGCCAGTTCTACAGAACCACTCAATACATGGATATCCGCCTTTATCCCATGCTCCTGAAGGTAATTCTGCAAGATGACCGGGTAAGAGGTAGCGATCCGCTTTCCGTTCAAATCCTCCAGGCTATTATAGCTCTCCGCTTTAGGAACTGCAATGGAGAGCCTGCAGCGGGAGTAAGCTAATCTTTCCACCAGGTCTACCTTGCACTCCTTTTCTGCATACTCATTCTCACCTACAATTCCGATGTGAGCCACTCCATCCTCCACATACTGTGGTATATCATCATCCCTGAGGTAGATTACCTCCAGGGGAAAGGTCTGGGCCACAGACCTTAACTTGCGGGAACCATTGTTTAAGGAGATCCCCGCCTCCTTTAGAAGGAGTAGTGATTTCTCACTTAGACGACCCGATTTTTGTATGGCAATTCTCAATTTTTCCATCCTGTTTTTTTTTAAAAAAAAAGGTCTGCAGTATCTGCAAACCTCTCAACTTATATTTTCGGATTACAATGTACTACACAGGGTTCTAACCAATCACATGGTGATGGTGATGATGAACGCTATGCTGCCTGTAAAACCTCATTGCTTTGAAATATTATGCAATATTAAGTAATAATATGTAAATCTCAAACGGTTGATGAGAATAATTTAACATTAAACTGCTTGAATATCTATCGAATCGATAGCGCCCCTAGATATCCTTAATTAGGATATTAGAAGGAGACTCCCTTATGGAGTGTAAAATATGCTCATGGAGCCTGGTGATCTTGTTTAATTCATCGGACTCGGTCACAATCATATGATCGCCTCCCACCAGCTCCATCTGATTGTAGATGTATTCCACTGTGATTTTATTGATATCCACGGCTGGCTGGTAGGAACGATCCTTGGGATTGCTGGCTGCCAGTTCGGACAGGATTCCAGCCTGCACCAGTTCAAAAACCAATTCATTTACCAGGCGAAGAGGGATTCCCAGCTCATGACTGAGTGCCTCCGTATTCCAGGGCTCCGTTCCATCTTCAAAGTTCCGGATGATCTGGTAGGCAATCAGCAGGGTCAGAATACGCTTGTTATTCTGGCTCAGACTAAGGGCATTCTCCTCAAATTCATAGTTCTCAATATTCTGGTAGGCGAAAGAGAGCTCTGCCCCCATCAGGACAATGAGCCAGGTAATCTGCAGCCACATTAAAAACAGTGGGACAAATGCAATGGTACCATAGAGGGTACCCCAACGCATCACGCCAATCTGCAGATCCTGGTAAACGGATTGGAAAAGAATGGCAACTGTACCTGCTATAATACCTGCAGTCAGGGCATTTCGGAACTTTACCTTTGTATTGGGCATCACAATATATACAATGGTGAAAAGTAACCACATGGAGAGATAGGGAACTGCCTTCATCAGGCTTACAACCAGCGGTTTGAGATATTCCAATTCTTCAGCAGTGGTTTGCATCTTTACCAGGAAACTACCAGTAAGTCCAATGGCAAAGGGAGTCAGGATCATGATGGCCAGGTAATCGGAAAACTTTCTTAGCATGCTGCGTGGCTTTCGTATCTGCCAGATATCATTGAAGGCTGCTTCAATATTATTCAGAACCTGGATCACTGACCAAAAGAGGATCACACCACCAATACCGGCAATTACCCCTTCCTTGGTCTCCAACAAGAGATTGTCCACCATATCGGTCAACCACTTCATCACATCCTCCTGATCCTGCATATTGTTGTTAATGAAGCGATGCAGCATATCCTCAAAGCCAAAGTTTCGCGCAATGGCAAAAGCGATGGCAAAAATAGGCACTACAGAGAGCATGGTAAAATAGGTCAAACCAGCAGCTCTTACAGCTGCCCGGTCTTCAAAAAAACCCTTGAAAGCCAGAATATAGATTCTCAACTGCTTTATCAGGAAGATGCGGCGGCGTGATTTAGATGTGAGGTCGTGCGACCATACCTCCTCTTTGAAGAAAATCTTTAGCTTTTTGAGCATGAAAACCCTTTGGAAAACAAATATAATAAACTTGCACGAAGGAAATGGGGAAAAACTATCTTTGCATGAAAATCTAAAAAATATGCCTACCCTCAAAGAACGTTTTACTAAATGGAAAGTAAACAGGTCCATGTGGCAGAAAGCCGGGGATATCATGTTCTGGCTTTTAATCGTTCTGTTTCTGATTCCAGGACCAAGGAAAGCGATTGTGACTACCATCAACCGTGCCACGCTGCACCTGAAGTCCCCCAGGATGATCAGTGAAGAAAAGCAGGAAAGGCTAAGCGATATGGATTATAACTGGACGCTCGCCTGGGCTGAAAACGAACCCTTTTACTTTACAAATTTTAGAAACGAGGTTGTATTTCTTAATTACTGGGCCACCTGGTGCAGCCCCTGTGTGGCCGAAATGTCCGAGATCCAGAAGCTGTATAAGAAGTATGGTACCCGGGTGGCCTTTATGCTGGTGACCAGTGAAAAACCCGAAGTGGTGAATGCCTTTATGGAAAAGAACCAGTACCAGCTGCCTGTGTTTTACCTGGCCGGCATCCAGCCACCTAGAGCTTTATCTTTCAATGCATACCCCACCACCTTCATTATCTCTAAGGATGGACGTGTGGTAAGCAAAAAGACCGGAGCGGCCAACTGGGATTCCAAAGCCACTGTAAAGATCTTCGAGGAACTGCTTAAGTAGTTTTCCGGTAGTTGGTGATGGCCAGGGTCAGAATCAAGGTGGCATAAATACACAGGCTGTAAAACTCCCGGCTGATGTCCCGGAATTCTGAACCCTTTAACAGGATCATGCGGATCACTCTCATAAAGTAGGCCACCGGGTTCAGCAAATTGACCTTCTGTGCCCACTGGGGCATGCTTTCGGCAGGTGTAAACACCCCGCTCATCAGGATAAAGGTAATCATGAAAAAGAATCCCATATACATTATCTGCTGTTGGGTTTTGGAGATGGTGGACAGGAAAAGTCCTAAGCCCAGTACCACAAAAAGGTAGACGATTGTAAAAAGAAAGAGTAATCCGATGCTACCTACCATGGGCAGATCAAATAGGAGTCTTCCAATCACCAATCCAAAGGTCAGTTCGAACAGGGCGATAATCATAAAGGGAAGTAGTTTGGCCATGATAAACTGGTACTTCCTGATTGGGGTTACATTGATCTGTTCTGTTGTTCCCATCTCCTTCTCCCGCACAAGATTAAGCGCAGTGAGCAACAAGCCGATCATGGTCATAATAATCACCAGGATCCCTGAAAAAATATAGATCTTATAGTCAAGCAGAGGATTATACCAGTAGCTGGGAATTAGATCCAGGCTTGTAATACCTCCACTGGCATCCAGTCCAAACCATTCGGCCCTTACCTGAGCGTTAAAGTCACTTAAAATCCGGCCGCAGTATGAGTTAATCAGTCCGGCCTCCGTGGCATTTATGGCATTGACTATAAGTTGCAGATCGGTCTCCTTCTCACTATAAAGTCTCTTCTCAAATCCATGCTGCATATGGAGAATCACATCCACGTGGTCGCTGCTTAGTTCCTGAACTGCTTCCTTGTAATCGCTGGTAGCCATGTTAATCTCAAAGAAGGGAGAACCCTCAAACTTTGAGACCAGCAAACGGGATGCCTGGCTATGATCCTGGTCCACCACAGCCATTTTAATGCCCTTCATTTCCAGGCTGGCTGCATAGGTAAGAAGGATCATCTGAACCACCGGAACCACAAAAATAATCGGGAGCATAAACCTGTTCCTGAAAATCTGCTTGAACTCTTTTACCAGTAGTGCTTGTAGTACCCTCATACCTTTGTGCTAATTCAGTCTGATTTTAAACCTCTTCACGGAAGCCAGAATAAAGAAGATGGTCATCCCCAGCATAATCAGAGTCTCCTTCCAGATATAAGCAAAGCCTGTCCCCTTCAGCATGATATTTTTCACCACGACAATAAACCACCGGGCCGGCATAATGGCAGAGAACCATTGCAGGATCTTCGGCATATTGTCGATGGGGAAAATAAAACCGGATAGTATCAGGGTGGGCAGCATTAGTCCCATCAGACTTATAAACATGGCCATCTGCTGGGTCTTTGCATTGGTTGAGATCAACACTCCAAGGGAAAGTGCCAGGGTTATGTAAAGCATGCACTCAAACATAAGCAACCAGAGACTCCCCGTCACCGGCACATTGAATACCAGGTGGCCCATGAGAACAATGGTCATAGCATTCACAAAGGATAAAAGTACATAGGGTGTTACTTTTCCCAGAATGATCTCTCTGGGCTTCAGCGGTGATGCCAGCAGCAGCTCCATGGTCCCTAACTCCTTCTCACGGGTGATGGTCACCGAAGTCATCAGCGCCGATATAAGTATCAGGATCAATGCCATCAATCCGGGCACAAACATATAAACCCCTTCTAACTCTTCGTTGTAAAACATTCTGGATTTCATATTCACCGACCAGGGCACCTGAACATCCTGATTCATGGATTGAAAATAGTTCATCAGAACTCCCTGCAAATAAGTTACTGAAAGCTGTGCCGTATTGGCATCCGAAGCATCCGTAATCAGCATGATAGCGGCACGGTTTTCCCGCTGTAGCTTGTTCTCAAAACCCTCCTCAAAAATCACCACTACCCTGGCCCTGCCACTGCGGAACAAATCCTCGATTTCTTCCTCATGATCAATGTACCCGGCAGGTACAAAGTATCCTGACGAAAATATTTTCTGTGTGGCCGTGATAGTGGCCTGGTCCATGGAACGGTCCCAGATCCCTACCTTCACATCCCTGATCTCTGTGGTGACCACAAATCCAAAGAGGACAATCATCACAATGGGAAGCCCGAAAAGGATCACCAGGGTTCGCACATCCCGGAAGATATGCTGAAACTCCTTCTTAACAAATCCGAAAAACCTTTTCACCTTCTGGCAAGTTTTAGAAAAACTTCATTCATATTCTCTGATTCAAACTGCTTCTTCAGTGCAGCAGGTGTATCCAGTGCATCAATCCGGCCATCAACCATGATCGACACCCTGTCACAATATTCAGCTTCATCCATATAATGTGTGGTTACAAATACAGTGATCCCCTCCTCCGTAGCGTCGTGGATCATCTCCCAGAACTGTCTCCGGGCAATAGGATCCACTCCTCCTGTGGGTTCATCCAGAAAAACAAGGACAGGCTGATGAAAAATGGCTACTGAAAAAGCCAGCTTCTGCTTCCAGCCCAGTGGGATCTCACTAATTAGTCTGTTCCTTATTTGAGTAAGATCTAATCGCTCCAGTAACTCCTCCTCCCTGGTAGCAATTTGTTTTCTGCTCATCCCATAGATCCCGGCATACAGGTGAATATTCTCAGATACCGTAAGATCCTCGTAGAGAGAGAATTTCTGAGACATGTACCCGATTTTTCTCTTAATTTTCTCCCGTTCACGATAGACATCATGTCCGGCAACGCGAATCTCCCCGGAGCTAGGATATGAAAGCCCGCACAGGATCCGAATGGCTGTGGTCTTCCCTGCTCCGTTGGCACCCAGGAAACCAAAGATCTCTCCACGCTCCACATGAAAGGTGAGCCTGTCATTGGCAGTAAAGGAGCCAAATTTTTTGACCATGTCCTTTACCTCAATGATATGCTCCTGTCCGGCCATCAGACTTGCCCTCCATTGTTTATTTGCTCCCTGCTCTCCTGTTCCATCAGTCCCATAAACCGGTCTTCGGTGGAAGGAACAATCTTTTTCCACTCCAGAGAAGGGTCATCCCAGGCCTTAATCAATGATTTTACTCCGGCTTCATCCCCAATGGAATGCAGAGTAATATGCAACTGATCGCCAAACAGCCAGGCATGTTTGCATTGCTCCATACTCCGGACCTGCTCCAGGTAAGCATATACCCCCCTGTCGCTTTTTAACGAAAAGAGTGCTGTCTCATCATTCCCGGCAGGCTCCGACGGATCTGAGATCTCAAGTATGCTCCCTCTCTGGATCAGGCTTATTCGGTCGCACATCTCAGCTTCATCCATATAAGGGGTGGAAACGACGATTGTAATTCCCTGTTTCTGTATCTTCTTCAGCATTTCCCAGAATTCCTGGCGACTTACTGCGTCTACACCGGTGGTGGGCTCATCCAGTAAGAGGATCTCCGGTCTGTGTATCAAGGCACAGGAGAGTGCCAGCTTCTGTTTCATTCCCCCGGAAAGCTTTCCTGCCAGGCGTTTCTTAAAGGGAGCAATCTGCTCATACACATCCCGGATCAAATCGTAATTCTCATCCACTGTGGTTCCAAACACACCAGCATAAAAGGCCAGGTTTTCCTCCACAGACAGGTCCATATAAAGTGAAAAGCGTCCCGGCATATAGCCAATGATTTTCCTGACCTCCCGGTAGTCTTTCACCACATCGTGTCCATTCATCAAACAGCGTCCGGCATCCGGTACCAGGAGGGAGGCCATAATTCGAAAGAGCGTCGATTTTCCTGCTCCATCAGGACCGATTAATCCAAACATCTCCCCATCCTGCACTTCAAAGTCAATCTGACGAAGGGCCTGAACGGTATCAAAGGAATAATCAATATGGTCTAATATCAGAGACATGCGTTCATCTTTCTCTAAAACATTACTTCCCCGGGCATTCCGATCTTCAGACTGCCGTCGTTGGGGACCACCACTTTAATAGCATAAACAAGGTTCACACGCTCCTCCCTGGTCTGAATAATTTTGGGTGTAAATTCGGCCCGGGGCGATACCCAGCTGAGCACACCTGTAGTCTCCTGCAGCGCACCTGAAATATCGTACTTTACCCTTAGCGTTCCACCTACCTTCACAGATGAAAGTTGGTCACCAGACACATAGGCCCTGAGGATCAGCTCATTCATATTTGCCATTTTGTAGAGGGGCTGACCCGGGGCTGCCATTTCGCCCTGCTCCCTGTACTTGTTAAGCAGAATCCCATCGATGGGATTTTTGACGGCACATTTCTGCAACTGGTCCTCCACCTGGCTGATCTGAACCTGCAGGGTTCTGCGTTCCGCATAGACAGCGTCTTTCTGGGATGCAGTTGCTACCATCTGGGCCTCCAGCAAGGCCACCTGCCCATTGATATCATCCAGTTGCTTGGAGGTAGCGGCACCTCCCTCTACCAGCTTATCTATCCGATTCTTCTCCCGTTCCAGGTTATCCATCTGGACCCTGCTGGCAGCCAGCTGGGCATCCAGGGTCTTGATCCTCGATCCCAGGGATGAAAAACCCGACTCCAGCCTGAGTTTCTGGAGGTAGAGTTGTGTGGTATCAATATTCACCGACACCTGGCCGGCCTGAAGGCTAGCGCCCTCTCCGGGGAGAAATGAGATGATTCTGCCACTGGACTCGGCGGAGACAATCACTTCAATGGCTTCGAAGTTTCCGTAGGCATCGGAACTGTCTGCTTGCTGCTTGCAGGCCACAAGTGACAGTAACAGGACTGGTAATAGATATTTTGTAAGTTTCATGGGTGTGGATTTTTATAGGTTGCCCTGTATGGTTAAATAGTTGGCCATAGACTGCATTAACAGTACCTGGTGGGTGTCCAGTGTAATTCTTGCCAGACTCTCTTTATTTAGTTCTGTGATATAATTGGTGGCAGTCATGGTGCCATTTTCAAGGCTTGTTGCTGCCTGTTTGGATATCTTCTTTTGAAGCTCCAGTACCTGCTGGTCCATCTCCATGGTAAGCCTGTATTGCTCCATGCTGGCCTCCTCCTGAACCATCAGGGACTCTATTTCTTTGTCAAATGAGGCGCGTTGTGTCTGCAGCATCTGTTGCTGATACCCAATCAGCTGCTTCTCTCTCGACGTGCTGTTCCAGTCCCAGATTTTCCACTTTAATCCGGCTCCAAGCATGTAGTAGTGGTCCCAGGTTTCACTCAGCATATTGTAGCCGGGTTTGCCATAGCCGGTCTGTCCGAAAGCATAGAGTACCGGCAAGCGCTTCTTAGCCACCAGCTCTTTCCCTGCCTCCATGGACTTATGTTTCAGATCGAAGAGCTTTAATTCAGGACGATTCATGCCTGATTCTTCAACTCCTTCAAATTGGGGTTTTTCCAGTATGCCATCCTCATCCAGTCCATCTCCGCAGAGTACTCTCAGGGCACCCATATAGGACTTTCTACGCGAATCAAGCTCAATCATGGATTGCTGAACCTTTAGTTTTTCCACCTGTATCACATGCATTTCTGTTTCAAGCATGGTGCCATGGGTAACTGCGGTCTGAACCGTCTCGTATCGTGCCTGTAAATTCTGAAGATGTATTTCCAGGTTTCGCCTGTTTTCCTGCAAAACCAGGACAGAAAAATAGTACTGGTTCACTCTGCCCTTCAATCGGTACAGGTCAACCTCCACCTGCTGCAGGTCAGCGGCCATCATGGCCTCCTCATAGCTCTTCATTCCCCTGGAAATTCCCCCGTCGTATATGTTCTGAATAATGTCAAGGTTCAGACCATACTGGTCATGCGGCACCTCGGCAAACCCAACCGGTATGTTAGGATCGGAAACTGCCACCGTTACAACATCGGACTGGTAACTTAGCTTCCCATTCAGATCAAGAGAAGGATACCAGGAGCTTCCTGCCTGATCGATCTTTGTATCGCCCATCTTTTGTATCACCTCCAGATCTCCCAACCGGGGAGCATGATCCCTGGCCATATTCTGGCATTCAAACAGTGTTAGGCTTTCCTGCCCCATTATTCCTGCTGAAAGCATTACTAATATTAGAAAATATATGCCTTTCATGCTGATAGATTTTGACTCAATAATTGCTTAATAATCTGTGGTATCAGAACCTTGCGATCCTTCATCGCCTTAATATAGGCTTCATTGTCGCCCTTATAAAGAATATCCAGCACCACCGGCTTGGCTGCAAAAGGGAAAATACAGAGGCTGATCAGGTTCAGGATGAGCTGTCGCGAATTCATACCGGGAATGTGAGAAACAACTCCCCCGCTTCTCATCCTTTCCATGGCTTTTGCCGGATCAACTCCCATTTCCTTGATCATCAGAGGCATTCTTTCGGGATTTGAAGAAAGTTCCTGCAAAATAAAAATAGGGATCTGTGGGTTTTCCAGCATGGTATCTATTATTTTCTCCACCAGCGCCGGCACATATTCAGCAAAGCCTTGATCGGCATTCAACATAGCAGCCAGATCGGGCACGAAGCTTTCCATAGCCTGGCGAAAAACAGCCTCAAATAGCTGATCCTTGCTCCTGAAATAATAGTTCAGAAGGGTTCGGTTGATCCCTGCATCATCGGCAATATCCTGCATGGAAGTTCCTGCCTTTCCCTTCTGGTAAAACAGTTTCTCTGCGGATGCGATAATCCTCTCTTCTGTCTCCGTTTGAAGTGCCATAAGTAGAATTGGGTTTTAACAATTACGTTTGACAACTATGTTAAACAACTTCGTAAAAGTATAATCTTTTCCTAATCATGTCAAGTTTTTATTGGGAAAAAAATATAAATCGTATCTTGCGGCCCTTTGAAATCTGACTATACAGGTATATTAATATACTATCATACAACAACTTAATTATGAAAAAGATACTGTTTCTCCTCCCTCTTTCCCTGCTTATTTCATGTCAGCCAAAATTTGAAGAGGAGATCACTGTTCCCGAGATTGAGGGACATATAGCTTTTATGGCATCCGAAGAACTAAAGGGCCGCTACCCGGGAACTCCGGAGGACCTGCAGCTTTCGGAATACCTTGCAGCTGAATTTAAAAAAGCGGGACTGCATCTCTACGAGCTTACAGGGATACAAAGCTTTGATATTGTTCATGAAATCGAGGCCGGAACCGCCAACAGCTTCCAGATAGGGGAATCAGCACTATTGCTGGACACTGATTATGCGCTCTTCTCCTTCAGTCATTCAGGCGGGGCCAAAGCTGAGGTGGTTTTTACAGGATATGGATTCCAGATCGATGAAGAGGAACTACAATGGGACGATTATGCCTCCGTGGATGTTGCCGGAAAATGGGTGATGATCCTGCGAGGGGTACCCGGGGCACAGGAAGCCACCTCTCCCTATGTGAATTACAGTGAAGACAGGGGGAAAGCGCTGCTGGCCTCCGATCAGGGAGCCGCTGGTGTGATATTTGTTTCGGGCAGCTCCTATGACCCAAAGGATCAACTGATTGAGCTGAAAGGAAAACAGCATCCTCTTTCTATTCCCGTTGTACATATGAGTCGAAATGCTGCCGATCAGCTACTTGCTTCTGCAGGATTGGACAGCTTGTCTGTCATTGACACTGAACTGACTACTTCTCTTCAAGCTTCCTCTTTTGGAACAGGTGTGGAGGTGGATATCACCGTGGATCTCCAACCCAAAAAGATGGAAACTTCCAATGTCATCGCTACCCTGAAAGGATCAGATCCTGCACGAGTGAATGAGTATGTGGTAATCGGTGCCCACCATGACCACCTGGGTATGGGCGGTGCAGAAACCTCCTCCCGCGCTCCAGATACTATTGCCGTACATTATGGTGCAGATGATAACGCCTCAGGTGTGGCTGGTGTGCTGGAAGCCTCAGAGTGGTTAAGTGCACAGGAGCCCGCGCGAAGCATACTTTTCGCGACTTTTGGTGCAGAAGAAATGGGACTAATCGGATCCAAGTTCCTGGCGGAGAATGCCCCCATTGATCTGGAAGCCATACAGGTGATGATCAACCTGGATATGATCGGGAGGCTCAACGATGAGCGAATATTACAGGTTGGAGGCGTTGGTACCTCACCTGGTTTTAAAAATCTGCTGGACTCGATTAATACCAATTATGAATTTAACCTGAAATACGCCAACGAAGGTTATGGTCCCTCCGATCATGCAGCCTTTTATGCCAAGGATGTTCCGGTGCTGTTTATTTCCACCGGTGCTCACTCCGATTACCATACACCCAATGATCAGCTATCCTCCATCAACCTGGAGGGTACCAGGGAAGTGATTGCCTTTGCCTCCGAGCTGGCAGTTGCACTGGCTAATCACACCGAACGAATTGCATTTACTGAAGCCGGGCCCAAAGTACGTGGTTCTTCCCGTGGACGAAGGGGTGGAATCACCCTGGGACTAATGCCCGATATGACCTATGATGGCAACGAAGGGATGCCTGTGATGTTTGTAACCGAAGGAAGACCGGCAGCTGTAGGTGGCATTCAAAAAGGAGATGTTATTGTAGCCATTGAAGGAAAGAGTGTTGGAAACATATACGACTACATGGCCAGGCTTGATGGTTTAAAAGAGGGCATGTCCATCGTGGTTCAAGTAAAACGGGACGATGATCTCATCGACCTGGTAGTCCGAATCTAATAACAAATAATAAAGCCTTATGAAGCTAAAAAAAGTAATGTTCTGGGTACTGGCAGTGGTTATTTCACTGGCCGCTATGTTTTACCAGCGAATGACCGGGCCCACCTATCCGAAAAAATATGAAATCACGTACCAGAACGAGGATTATCATTTTAATCTTCCGCGTTCAAATAATGGAAGACCTGGTGATTACCCGGTAGAAGTTGAGCTTCCGGAGACCTTTTCTGCAAATCTGATCTGGAGACTCTATCCTACCGAGGATCCCTGGGAAACCAAAGTAATGGAGAGGGATGGAAATCTTTTGAGCACAAGTCTCCCCCATCAACCCCCTGCCGGAAAAATTGAATACCATCTGGAATTGATGGCCGACGGAAATCCTGTTGATCTGCTTGAAAATGAGAGTGTGGTCATCCGGTTCAGGGGTGATGTACCCGCCTGGGCGCTGATCCCTCATGTGTTGATGATGATCCTGACGGTTATCTGGTCCATGGCAACCATTATTTTTGCCTTTGCCAATATACCAAGCTATAAAAAACATGTGGGCTTAACCATTATCTTTCTGTTAATCGGTGGATTTATCCTTGGTCCTGTCGTTCAGAAGTACTCTTTTGGACAGTTATGGACCGGCTGGCCCCTGGGCGAAGATATGACCGACAATAAGGTGCTTTTTGCACTCCTAGCATTCCTGATAGCCTGGTTCCTGAGGAAGAAGTCCTACGGAAGATGGCTGGCCATTGGCGCAGCCCTGGTGATGCTGGCGGTCTACCTGATTCCCCACAGCATGGGCGGATCTGAGCTGGACCGTGAGTCTGGCGAGGTAGTTACAGGATCGCTGGTTCTGATGGCTGGAAGCATTGGTATAAAACGCTTGAAATAGATCAAGGCACCCATATAATGCAGAAATATCAGTGTAAAGTCTGTGGCTATGTATACGATCCGGAAGAGGGTGATCCCGACAGTGGTATCGCACCGGGAACCTCTTTTGAAGATATTCCGGAGGATTGGTACTGCCCGGTTTGTGGTGTATATAAAAACGACTTCGAACCTGTAGAATAGTGCTAATTACTAAGCTTCGGGGCTTGCTTTAGCATTTCCAGGAGGAAGAGCCAGAATTTGTTAACCGTGTCGATGTGAATGCGCTCATCCGGGGTATGGGCACCCTTAATGGTGGGGCCGAATGAGATCATATCCAGGTCAGGGTATTTCAGCAGGAAGAGTCCGCACTCCAGTCCGGCATGGATCGCCTTTACATCAGGTTCTTCATTGAAAAGCTGCATATATACCTTTTCCGATATTTTAAGCACCTCTGAAGAGGTATTGGGTTTCCAACCTGGATATCCACCGGAATGTCTGATGCTCGCACCCATAAGCTTGAAAAGGGATCCCATGCGATCAGCGATATCCTGCTTGGCAGACTCCACACTGCTGCGCTGACTGGTAACAATCTCCAGGGAGTCCTCCCCCACTTGTCTGATGGAAGCCAGGTTGGTGGAAGTCTCCACCAAACCGGGTATGGCCTGGCTCATGGCAATGACCCCGTGCGGACAGGCATAGAGGGCATTAAAAAGTTTTCTTTGGAATTTTCTGCGCATGGCAAATTCTGGAAGGCCTTCCTGTTCCATAGTCATGGTAAAATCGGGTTCTATGGTCTTCAGTTCTCCCTTTATGATCTGGACAAAAGACTCAAAATAGACCCGGATCAGCTCCAGGCTGCCTGCCGGAACCATTATCAAAGCTTCAGCCTCCCGGGGTATGGCATTCCTTGCCTTGCCACCATAGATGAAGGACAGCCGGATCTTAAAACGCTGATCGGCATTCCAGAGAAAGCGGTTCAGGATCTTGATAGAGTTTCCAAATCCCCGATGGATTTCATCCCCGGAGTGTCCCCCCTGTAAACCACCCACACGTACACGAATAGCCGCCCAGTTCCGTTTGACTCTGACTGTCTTATACTTAAATGTCGCAAGTGTATCGGTTCCTCCTGCACATCCGATGAAGATCTCTCCCTCATCTTCCGAATCCAGGTTTAGCAGTATGCTTCCCTTAAGAAATCCGGGCTGCAGACCCAGGGCCCCTGTCATACCACTTTCTTCATCGATTGTAAAGAGACATTCCAGTGGACCGTGTTCAATGGTCTCCGATGCCAGAATGGCAAGTGAAGCGGCAATCCCGATGCCATCATCGGCCCCCAGGGTAGTTCCCCTGGCTTTTACCCAGCCATCTTCCATATGAGCTTCAATGGGATCCTTGTCAAAGTCGTGCTTCACCTCTGCATGCTTCTCCCCTACCATATCGGCATGAGATTGTAGAATAATCCCCTTCCTATTTTCCATTCCCGGAGTAGCTGGCTTGGAAATCAAAAGGTTACCCACCTGGTCCACTTTAAACTTAAGCTTATGTATTTCTGCAAACCCAATCAGGTAAGCGATAATTTGATCCTCTTTTTTGGAAATCCTGGGAATGGCCAGGATCTTGTTGAAATAAGCCCAGACCTCGGTAGGGTTAAGCTCGATTATCTTTTGCATAAACGGATTGAATAATTGGCTGTATGTTTTGCAATATCTTTTGTCTCAAATATGTTCTTCAGACATAAAAGAGACTGAATAAAATTCTACTTTCGCAAATATAACATTTCTACTACCTAACGCTAAACTGTTTATGAACATGCAGAAACGAACTATTGTAGCACTTCCCGGGGATGGCATCGGGAGGGTTGTTCTTGATGAGACCATCAGAGTACTTGAAAGCGCCGGATTTAATGCCGATTATATTGAAGGTGATATCGGCTGGGAATTCTGGAAAAGTGAAGGCAATCCCCTGCCCGATCGCACCATAGCCCTGTTGGAAAAACATAAGATTGGCCTGTTCGGGGCGATCACCAGTAAACCCAAAGATGCAGCTGCTGATGAGCTGGATCCCTCCCTTCATGATAAAGGGCTCATCTATTCAAGTCCCATTGTGGGTCTCAGACAACATTTCAACCTGGATGTCTGCATTCGTCCCTGTCGAAGCTACCAGGGCAATCCGCTCAACTTCATTCGAAGAGGAGCCGGTGATACCATAGAGGAACCTGCCGTGGATGTGGCCATCTTCCGTCAGAATACAGAAGGCCTCTATGGCGGTGTGGAATGGAGCAATCCGCCCGACATTGTCTACCAGGGACTTAAATCCCACCCCAAGTTTGAAAAGAACTTTGGTGATGTTCCTGTGGAGGAGCTCTCCATCTCCACCCGGATCTTTACCAGGAAGGCCACCGAGCGGATTTTGAGAGCCGCTTTCGATTATGCCCGAAAGTTTGGATATAAGAGTGTTACTATGTGCGAGAAGCCCAATGTGATTCGGGAAACCTCGGGCATGATGTATAAGATGGCACAGGAGATCCAGGCAAGCGATTATGCCGAGATCGAACTCTGGAATACCAATATTGATGCCCAGATGATGTGGCTTACCAAGAATCCCGAGAATTATGGGGTTATTGTGGCCGGCAATATGTTTGGTGATATTGTATCCGATGGCTTTGCCGGATTGATCGGCGGCCTGGGGTTTGCCTGCAGTGCCAACCTGGGAGAAGAGGTTTCGGTCTTTGAACCCACCCACGGTTCAGCCCCCAAGTATGCTGATTACCCTGTAAGCATTGTGAATCCCATTGCCATGATGGAATCGGCCTGTTTGATGCTTGATCATATTAATGAAGCTGAATTGCTCAACGAATAAGGAAGGCTATTGCCAGTGTGATCCGGGAGGGAAAGGTCCGCACCTACGATATGATGAAAATGACCGGAAGGGCCGATGTGATTGAAAAGGGAGCTGCCTCCAGCAAACAGATGGCCGATGCCATCATAGCAAAACTCTAAGTATGGAAACTATTAAAGCTGAAGTATTGGAGCTCTGGCCCGAGCTGGAGTGGATCGAGAACAAGGATCTTCGTCTGATAACTGCAAGGGTATGGGAAAGCGCACTTGATAAGAGTGTGCTTACTCCTGATGATCTGAATCGCATTCCCTTTACCCTGCTGTGCGGACCCGATCTGAAGGTCACCTTTATGGATCACAAACGATCTGTGGTTCATATTGCCCGTGACAGCGGCAACAAGATGAACGAATTTTATGGCGAAGAGCTGCCGGTGGATATTGATGTGCTGATTGCCGGAGCTATCCTGGCCGATGTGGGCAAGCTGCTTGAGTATGTGCTGGATGAGAATGGAAACGCAGTACAGGGCTCCTATGGAAAGTACCTGCGCCATCCCTTTTCGGGAGTAAGCCTGGCCGAAAGCTGTGGTGCTCCCCCCGAGGTGTGCCACATTATTGCGGCCCATGCAGGTGAAGGAAATATGGTCAAACGTAGCACCGAGGCCTTTATCGTTCACCACGCCGATTTCATGACCTTTCTGCCCTTTAAACAAAAAAGTCAAGCATAAGATTAAACCAAGGATAATGAAATGCCGACGCTTAGCAGGATGCTGTCTAGGATGCTTATTCTTGCTTTTGGGATGCAGTCATCCTGAGCCTCAGATTCTGTCCCTTGAAGGGATCTGGATCTCCACCCCGGAAACAGCCTTTGATTACCCTGAGAGTAAGTGGATCACCGCCCTGCTGATTGGTGAAAGCCGGGACGGAAACGTTGAGGCCAGGGGCTGTTTTATGTGGGATGATAGCTATCTGAATCCCTGGGTACTTGAACACGTTTCCTATAATGACTCCACCCAGACCCTTACACTGGTAGACAATGAAGGCGACCGCTACGAAGGAAAACCTGACCCGGATATGCAAACCATCCGAGGGTATTTCTGGTCGAATGATCCCGGACAAAGCACACCAATCGACACGGTAGATTTTATCAGGGCAGAACCGGAATTGGCCCAAGCGCTCTTTTTTCCGAGGACTCCTGACTCCAGTGGTGAGATGCCCTATGTATATGAAGCACCGGAACACCTGAATGACGGACTTCCTACTGCCCATATCAATACCTTTAATGTAGATAGTCTTGCCATTTTCAACCTTCTGTCGGACATTATCTCCCAGGACTACGGAAGGCTGGAATCGCTTCTGGTAATGAAAGACTCCATGCTTGTGCTGGAAGAATACTTTTATGGCTACGACAGAACACAGCAACACAACATTCACTCTGTTACCAAGAGCATTGCTTCTTTACAGCTGGGTATTGTGATGGAGCACCACGAGGAAGTTGAACTTACCGCCCCACTATTCGATTATTTCCCGGAATATGATACACTGGCAAGGGATGGAAAAGAATTGATAACCCTGGAGCATCTACTTACAATGACAGCAGGATTCCCGGTGGATGAAATTCCGGGATGGATAGACAAGAAGGACCAGGTCCTGAACATCCTGAGCCGTCCACTGGCACAGGAACCAGGCAAGATGTTTCAATACAATAACGATAATTCCATTTTGATAGGTGGAATTCTCCAGAACATCACAGGAGAACCTGCTGATCTACTGGTAAAGAAGTACCTTTTTGATCACATGGGTATCACGAGCTATCAATGGGAGTATGTGAAGGGACTACCCCAGTGCCACAGCGATCTTCAAATGTTACCCAGAGATCTGGCAAAAATCGGTCAGCTGGTACTGAATGATGGCCTTTGGGGAGAACAGCAGCTGGTCCCCAAAGAATGGATCAGGGAGTCGACCCGTCCACACCTGGCAGAAAGCGAGTTCTTTGATTACGGCTATCACTGGTGGCACCGGTCTTCCAGCAACAAACCATGGTGGGATGTGCATGGGAGCGGTTCAAATGAGGAACATGAGATAGTTATTGCCCTGGGATTCGGTGGTCAGTATATCATGGTCATCAGAGATCTCAATATTGTGATAGTATGCACTTCGAGCGACTATGCGAATGGGCATATGGCACGCAGCAAGATTCCCATGGTCATTGAAAAGCTTATTCCTCTTTTTACAGATTAGCCATCTCCCGGTATCAGCTGGTCCAGTTTTTCCCTGGTTACCGGGTTATCGCCCAGTTCCAGGGCCTTAGAAAAGTTATTTATTGCCTCCAGAGTATCTGATCGGGAAAGGAAGTAATCTCCCATGGAATCATAAACATTGGCACTGTTTGGGTAGTTTTCAATATTTAACTCAAACATGGCCCGTGCCATTTCGGGTTTATTTACTGTAATAAAATTGTAGCCCAATGAATTCACGTCCGGTTCCGGCGGAAGTACCTGGTACCCGAAGTGTTCAGAAACCGTAGCAAAATGTTCATTCAGCCTGGCTAATAATCCTTCTACATTCTCGTCAGCATCCTCCTGAGAAAAGGAATTCAGACCTTCCAGCCTGTACCAGGGAAAGAGAAAGCGAAAGGCGTCATATTCGGTAATCAGCGGTACACTGCCGTGATCATCTTCAGGGTAATATTTCCATCCAAAGTTTAATCCACTGTTCCCTGCTTCAGTCTGATTAACAAAAGTCAATATGGAGCGGATGTGATCGGACGAACGTGCCGTATCGCCCAGCACGCGATCAATTCCCATCCCTTCATCCATGGTATTGGCCACACCAATGTACAGGTTCTTTCCATTCAGGTACTGATCTGTGAACAATGAATCCGCCTGGTGAACCATAAGCCAGTCATCCCACCACAGGCTCGGATCAATGGCCACATAGTTGCTAAAGATATGGGGGCGACTCAAGAGGGAGTAAACAGCTGCAAGCCCTCCAAAGGAATGTCCCACAAAGGTCCGGTAGCTGGTCACCGGGTACTTGTTTTCCACATAAGGGATCAGCTCTTTCTCCATAAAATCCATGAATGTTGCTCCTCCTCCCGATGTAAGTACAAAGGCGCTGTCGCCGAACATCACATCCACGTGCGTGGGTGTGAGATCCCGGGTACGATCGGTGTTCGGAATCCCAACCACCACCATCCGGGGAATAATGCCATTGTCCCCCAGGTTTTTAAGCATCCCGGTCACCGCGTGGAAATGTCCTGGACCGTCGAGCAGGTAGAGCACCGGGTAGGTGGTCTCACCGAAGATAGCACCTGTTGCTTCATCCGGTACATGGACCCAGATATTCCGGGTCTCATCCAGGATCTCCGAGTGGAGACTATCGATCTTTCCAATCAGGAGTGCTCCGCTAGCAGATTCAGAGCTTACTGTAGTCTTATTGTTCTGGCAGGAGACCAGGATAAGTGTGGTCAGGATGATTGCTAGAAGTTGTTTCATGTTTCGTGTATGATTAAGTTAATTTTCACTTTATCCAGGATCACATCCGTGTAACCGAAAATCTTCCATCAATATTAACCGGCCGATCATCCTCTGTTGAACTATCATTAAATTTACCACTGAAGCTGCCACTGACTATGCCACCAATATCATCAATGCGATCAATTTGAATATATCCACCACCTTCTTCCTGATAATTGTCCAAACCGAAATAATCCTCCCCGTCATTCTTTGACACATCAATTGCAACCTGCATTTCCATGGTAAAGGGATGCTTGCCTGGAACTGGTTTTTCAATAATCAACATAACATCCATGTAATTATCCCCATGAATTTCAATGACAAATTGATCATTTTCAAAATCATCATATGCATAAGCCTGGTCTTCCGATGCACTTACCACATAGCTGCCACTTAATGGACTGCCCGACCCCACCACAAAAGAGCACACCTGTGAACCTGAAAGCTTAGCCTCTTCTTCAGTGCCCTCGTCCAGGTCCAGTAATGCCATAAGCTCTTCTAACTCTCTTTGAAGAACCTGGCTGTTCGCAATTTTTTGTAAAAACTCTGGATCACTCATTAAGGCAATCATGTCAGTAAACACCTCATGTTCCATCATTCTTTGCGTCAAGGCATCTTCTTCCGCCTCACTAAAATCCGGGATCCTGTCTAATTTTGTTGACAATGAATTTGCCTGCTGTATAAGCTCTGGCTTTTTTAGCTCGAGTTTGGCAACAGCATCTTTTTCATTTTGGGTATGGATAATTTTAAGCACTCCATAGATGTCTGAATAAAACTGGACTAAATCCTTTTCCAGTGAGGCAGGCACCTGTGAAAAGGACTGGGATAAACCCCCTGCATAAATTAATATCAAAACAATAAATAGTAGTCGTTTCAGTACGTTTCTTTTCATTAATTCATATTATTTGACGTGGTTAAAAAAACATTCCTGCGCTATTCCGTCGGTTCAATAAGTTCTTTATCTACTTAAAAATGGCGACCAGGCGCTCTCCTTCAGAATTTCCGTATGCCCTGAACATTCCGCTGGTATTGGTTACCATGGCCGGACGTCCATATTTATCAAGACAGATGACTCCTCCGCTTCCACCCTCTTTCACCAGGGTATTTTCAACAACCTCTCTTGCAGCACGTTCCACATTGTATCCCTTATACTCCATCAGCACTGAGATCTGATGGGCCACGGTCCACCGGATAAAGTATTCTCCGTGGCCGGTGGCGGATACTCCGCAGGTGGCATTGTTTGCATAGGTGCCTGCGCCTATGATAGGTGAATCACCAATGCGCCCATATTTTTTATTGGTCATCCCACCTGTGGAAGTGCCTGCACAGAGGTTTCCTGCTTTGTCAAGGGCCACGCAGCCCACGGTACCATGCTTCTCTTTGGCGATGGCTTTCTGGTAGGATTCAAAACGTTTCTTTGTATAGAAATAGGAAGGATCCACTATCTCCAATCCCACCTGCTCAGCAAAAACCGATGCTCCAGGACCGGCCATCATCACATGTTCCGACTGCTCCATTACTGCTCTTGCAGCCGTAATGGGATGTTTGATATCAGTCACACCGGCCACAGCACCAGCATTGAGATCCTGGCCCGTCATAATGGAGGCATCCAGTTCATTCTTCCCTTCGCTGGTAAAAACAGCTCCTTTCCCCGCATTGAAGAGCGGATTGTCCTCCATACAACGAATCACCACCTCCACCGCATCGATGCTGGCCCCGCCATCCTTCAATACATCCAGTCCCAGCTGCAAAGCGCTGTCAAGTGCATGCTTGAACATCTCCTGGTAGGATTCCGGAACACTCTGGAAATTCATATTACCGGCACCACCGTGAAGCACCAGGGCGTAGTCATAAGCTTCCGGAGTTTTGACTTCACTACTTGTTGTACTGTCTGCCGGAGCATTGCATGCTGATAGGAGGATTGCAAGAAGGACAATAATTGATGGTAGGGATCGATGGATCATGATGGATTTAGTTTAGTATAAATACAAGAACCTCTAAATTATGAAAATATCATATTGGAAAAGCAAGTTGGCCAGGCAATATTCATTCAAAACTAACGTAAATTATTATGAACGCACCTTGTAAACCATTCATTATGAAATC
>PVMS01161987.1_pt1 | contig 30088 bp, 29 predicted proteins | sample 1853461 | NCBI WGS metagenome assembly PVMS01 (sample SAMN08582032, study PRJNA380276) | Marine sediment metagenome, whole genome shotgun sequencing project. | isolation source: ocean sediment barecode stripped | collected 2017
CCTCTAAAAACAGCACATTCGCCATATCCTACATTTGAGCTATTAACTAGTTTTAGAAAAAATGTTTCTTTTGTCCGTAATACACCCCTCGACGTACCACTTTCCTGTTTAAATATCAATACTTTTTTTTGATAATACGCTTGCATTTTTTTAATAAAACCGAAAGGTACAACTATTTAAAAATTTATTTTATCTTAGAAAAATAAATATTTCTCTATGGAAATACCGCATATACCGAATATAATTTACTATGCAATCCCTCTATTTTTCGTTTCAGTAATCTTTGAAGGAATTATCATTTATAAAAAAGGACCTCTAAAATACAATTTTAAAGACACTTTTGCTTCATTAGCAATGGGCATCGGAAATATTATTATTGACCTTGGGAGCAAATTGATTGTAGTCCTGGTAATTACGTTGTAGTATGAAAACTATAGAATCACAACTATACCCTTTTCTTGGTGGGCCTGGTTATTTATATTATTTGCTGATGACTTTTGTTATTACTGGGCGCATAGGATAGGACATGAAAGTAGATTTTTTTGGGCTTCCCACATTGTACATCACTCATCTCAGAAATACAATTTAAGTACTGCTTTGCGGTAAACCTGGACGGGAGGTTTTTTTCAATACCCCATCACATCACAGAGTGCACCACGGATCTAACCCCTTGTATTTAGATAGAAATCATGCTGGAATTTTTATAATTTGGAATAAGATTTTCGGTACTTTTCAACCGGAATTGGAAGATGAAAAAGTAATTTATGGATTAACAACAAATATAAAAACATACAATCCTTTTACAATTGCCTTTCACGAATGGGGTGCTGTATTTAAAGATGCCTATTTTGCTAAGACCTCGTTTCTGAACAAACTAAAGTATTTTGTGAAGGCACCTGGTTGGAAACATGACGGATCCGGAATACTTTCCAAGGATTTAAGGAAAGAATGTTTGAAAAATAAAAATTAATTACAATAAAAATGAGAAGTTTAAACTTCTCATTTTTTTATCATTACATCTCCTAAAAGAAATCCGGCTTATAACTTCCATTATGTGGCTTATAATCACCTGTTATTATACGGATCATATCGATTAACCACCATACTCCGAGTCCTCCTAAAGTTATGATAAACAGCACATTGATATACCATGGATTTCCTAAATACCATTTATGTGCAGCGAAAACGCCAAGAAAAAGGCCTAATAATAAAGCTATTCCCTGACTTTTATTCCCTGCTGTCGCTGCTGGTGAAATAAGCACCTCATTACCTTGATTTTGATCAACTTGAGTGTGATTTTCTTTAGTCATAACTCTTTTTACAGGAAACGAGGCATAACTGAAACTCGTAGCCATTAATAAGGTTATAATTGCAAAAATAATTTTGATTTTCATATTTAATAGTTTTAAGTTTGTTAACAAATCTAATAAATAATGCTTAGAAAGTATAGATATCTTACACTTTTTATATTTATATTACTTAACTGCAGATTTGCTTTTGGGCAATCTGAGCTTGATTATTTAGGAGTTATAAAACTAAATGATTCCTCTTTCATATCTTATACTCTAAAACTAGTTGAAAAAAACGAAATTATTTCAGGATATTCCATTACAGATATAGGAGGAGTTCATGAAACAAAATCAAATATCACTGGAAGATATTCTAAAAGAACAAACACCTTATCTTTTAAGGAAGTTGGAATTATATATACTAAGTCGGAAGTTCCAGATTATGACTTTTGTTATATTCATTTTAATGGTGAGGTACGAAATATCAATGCTATTAAAAATATTAAAGGAAAATTCAATGGACTTTACAATGATGGCAGTACCTGTATCAATGGAGAAATTTCTTTAAGGAGTATTCATAAAATTGAAAAGAAAGCGCTAAAAATTGATAGTCGTATTCAAAAGTCAAAAAAAATAGCACCTGAAGTGAAGGAAAAAGTAAGCCTTACAAAGACCTTGGATTCCCTAAAAATGAATATTTTAAAATCGAATCAAAATTTAAGTATGTTCTCTTCATCATCAAAGGTGAAATTACAGATTTATGATGCGGGAAAGGTAGATGGAGATAAAATCAATATTTTCGTAAATGATACTCTTTTACTAAAAAACTATATTGTTAATGATCAAAAGAAACAATTGGTAATCTCTTTACATTCAAAATTAACAACAATTAAAATCAGAGCCATAAATGTCGGGAGTATATCTCCTAATACGGCAAAGATTGAAATATCTGATCAAGAAAATAATATCAAAACTATTACCAGCCTTAAAAAAGGAGAAAAAACAACCATTACAATAATTAAGACCGAATAATTTTTATAAAAACAATTTAATTCTATTCTTTATTCCAACGTTCCAATTTTGGAATTCTTTTTACAAATAACCCAGCAAAAAATTTCATAAAACCACCCATTTCTTTCAATTTACCTTTTACAAATGCTTGCATTTCCTCAGCAGTAATATCAGGTTGCAAAAATTCACCGTTTTCATAACAGAAACTACAATACTTGTTACTTGGTTGTCCGTCAGTATTAGTACCACTTCCTTTTGGATCTTTATTCAGTGGCATATCACAACTTTGACAATTTTTATATGTTTTCATTTTTTTAGTTTTATGTATTTCCTTTTAAAATTAAATGGTTCTTCAAAACAATCATAATTTCATATTTCCGCCAATTGGTAATAAATACAATTCCTTTTTTGCCATGGCAAATTTTGTAAATGCTTCTTTATGGTTAATTTTTATATAGCCAAAAGTATCATAGTGATAGCCTAGTACTTTGTTGCAACTTAAAAATTTACTTGCTTTAATTGCCTCATCGATTCCCATAGTAAAATTATCACCCATTGGTAATACCGCCAAATCGAGTTCTCCAATTACATCAGGAATCAATCTCATATCATAAGTCAAAGCTGTATCTCCAGCAATATAAAGTCGATGATGGTTTGTTTCAATTACAAATCCGCCTGGTTGCCCACCATAACTTCCGTCTGGAAATGAACTTGAATGAATCGCATTTGTATAATGAACCCTTCCAAAATCAAACTTCCATTTACCACCATGATTCATTGGATGCCCCTCTATCCCTTTTTTTCCGTAATAAGTAACTATTTCATAATTAGAAATTATTTTGGCTCCTGTGCGCTTCGCTATCGTTTCAACATCTAAAATATGATCTTCATGAGCATGCGTAATTAAAATATAATCAGCTTGTAATTTATTAATATCAATAGATGAGGCTAATTCATTTCCTGAAATAAAAGGGTCAATCAATAGTGTTTTATCTCTTGTTTCAATACTTAAACATGCATGTCCTAAATAAGTTATTTTCATGGTGGAATAGTTTTAGATGGTTTACTGCAATTTAAAAAATATATTCCAAAAAAAACCACGAAAAAATTTCTTTTTCCGTGGTTAACAAACAAACAAACAAATAAGTACAATCTAATATTTAGAAATTATACTTAATATCTGTTGTAAAATTTCTTCCTGGCTCATAAATTTTTCCTGATAGGGTATTTGAGTTGCTATATGAAAAGTTTAAATGCTCATAATATGTTTTATCGAAAATATTTAATACCGCAACACCAACCGTTATTCCTTCAATTGGCACATAACCAGCTCTATAATCCAAGGTTCCAAAACCTGGAGATTCCTGTTCCATGAATGAAGTAGATATTCGATCTTGTTTGCCAACTAATCTTGCATTAAATGCCAACCAAAAATTTTCATCCTCATATCTCAGCCCCAAATTTGCCATGAACGGGCGTATATGAGCTAATGGCTCATCAAAATCATTATTCTCTCCTTGTGTATAAGAAAATGCCGATAACCATGTTATTTTATCTGTCAGATTAACAATGAATTCAAATTCTGCACCAGTTTGAGAAGCTTTTTCCAAATTAATGAATTGCTTTGCTATTACAGGTGGTGTTGTTGGCATAAACTTTCTTGGAATATCTGAATTCACAATTGCCGAAATATAGTCTGTCAAGAAAGAATGAAAAAAGGTTGCTCCAATTTCAATAGTCATAAATTTTTTAAGAAATGATAATTCGATTTGACTATTTATTTCGGGCCTTAAATTTGGATTTCCAACATATTCATAGGGATCCACTCCTACTTTAAAATGATTGATATAACGCTCAATCATAGAAGCTGTTCTAACACCTCTACCTAAAGCTAATTGTGTTTGAAATCCGTTTTTTCGAAATATTATAGATGCATTGGCGCTTATATTCGTTTCAGTACGGTCATTGATTTCACCTACGTATAATAATTCAAAATCAACTGCCGGATCATCAATTGAAGTAGCAATAAAATCAGCTCTAACTCCCGTTGTTACAGTTGTATAATCAGCAACTTTAAATTTTCCTTCGGCAAATAAACCAATATCATTTAAACTGGCATCCTGCCATATTTTATCAATTTTTGTCATTGGGGAAGGTAATAAGTTACCATTCATCATTTTTACAATTCTGGTTCTATCCCCTTTTCTCTCAATTAAATTTGCATCAACTCCTGTATATATTCTTGAATTTTCAGATGGAGTAAATACCAATTCCATTTTACCACCATAGGTCCATGACTCAACAGGTGAACGCGCATCAGTCATCATAAAATTAGGTCTGCCTTCATTTGTCATTAAATGATCTACATAAGAATAAAATATCTTCACCGTAAAGCTGTTAATTTTTTCAGAAATAGTTGTGATTTTATAATCTAGAGCTGCTAAATAGCTATCATCATATGGTGAGTCCATGGGTAAACCTGCATGATCAATATCTCTACCAAAAGACTGTCTCCAACTTAATTGCAACCGCTGTTTTTCGCTTGGATTGATCCCAATTTTTAAGGAATAATCGGTTGTTTTAAATGAAGAAGGAACTTCCGTATCGTCACCATCATTATAATCTCCAAAATCACGATAAGAACCATTGAGAAGCACATCAAATTTATCTGTCACATAAAGCATAGATGCTCCAGTGACAAGATTATCTCCATTAGACTCATAACCGCCTTCCAAACTTCCGTGAAATCCTTTCTGATCCTTAGTGGGGTTCTTGGATACCAAGTTTATTATACCCCCAAAATTTGATCCGAAACGTACTGTAAAGGGTCCTTTTATTATTTCAATTTTTTCAATTTCTTCCGGAATCATATGCGTGGTTATAGGATCCATTCTATTTGGGCAGGCATTTAAAATTTTCAAGCCTCCATCATATTGAATATTTAATTGTTCATATTTAAAAGCACGAAAAACCGGCTCCGAAGCATAAGCACCTTTTTTTGTAATCCCAAACCCTTTATTTAAATAAATGCCCAACACTACGTGGTTGGCTAATTCTCTTTGAGGCATCGTTTATTACTGTCGATTGTGAAATATCCTGTAACGGATTGGCTGCAACAATAATTTCGCTTAATTCTATTTGTACCGATTGTAATTTTATTATTGCCTTATGTTGCAATGCAACCCTTTTTGTTTTATAACTAACATGGGAAATCTCAATTTTATCACCATTTTTGGCTTGTAAAGAGAATTCACCCATTTTATTAGATATTGTAAATACATTATTTTTCAAAACTTTAATTGTGGCAAACTCAACTGGGCTATTTGATTTTTCATCTAAAATTGTCCCGCTTATTTTAGCAGTTTGCCCAAATGACACTGCTGTAATAAATATTGCTAAACAGTTTAACAGTATTCTATTTTTCATTTTATTCTTTTTTAATTTTATTATCCATTGAATAGTTAGAAATATTAATGACAAATTTGTTGACATTGTAATCACTATTTCGAATCACGCATGAATGATTTCATGCTTACAAATATTTGGTATGATTTGATTTATTAAAATTGCATAAGTCGATATAATAGATTGACTATCTAAATAATCTGTTATACCTCTTCTCAAGTTAAAGCCTACAAAATTCATTGAATGAGATTGTTGCTAAACAAGAATAAGACAGTTTAGATTTAAACTATTTATAAAAATGCAATTAAAAAATTAAGAAACTAATTGAGGTGGTTTTAATATAGAATTAGAAAAATCCTTTGAATTGTACTTGAAAACGAATAAGTATTTGGGGATAAGCCTCTTAAAATCTTTAAAATGATATGAGAATTGATCCAATGGACTTATTGGATAATCGTCAAAATTTACTTGTGGAATGGTAGATTTATGGTCGTGACTAGAATGATTTACCTTCTTTAATTGTTTCTCCAAATAACATTTTCCATTACATTCCAAATAAGGACAATCTTTATTTTCACAAAGTACATTTGCAATGTAATCATAATTTGCATGGTACTCAATTATGGGAATCAAAGGCCGAACCATTGCCAACAGGTAAAGTAAATAAAAAAATATGCCTAAGAATTGATCTTTCATTACCCCTAATAAAATACAAGACAAATATATCTCTTATTTTTAAACTAAGGTAATAAATATTATAAAATTATTTATTGAGCTAAGAGCAAGCCTACCCCAAATAAAATGGAAAATAAAAACGTACTGATCGCTAATTTTTTTAATTCAGGATCCAGTAATTTGGGATTGTTGTTTTTATATACAACAATAACGTGTTTAACAATTGGAAAGTAAGAAATTATAAATAAAAACTGAAAAGGAGATCTATAATCCAACAAAATGTACACTAATGCAATGAAGAAAGAAATACCTAATAAATAATAGTGATAATATTTTGCATATTCATTTCCTATTTTGACCACTATGGTATTTTTTCCTGCTTTAATATCTGATTCTCGGTCACGCATATTGTTCAAATTTAATACACCTAGACTTAAAAGGCCAACAGAAAAAGCAGGTAAAAAAATCGTATAATTCAATTGTTTGGAATACAAATAATAACTACCACAAACACTTAAAAACCCAAAAAAAAGTAATACAAATAAATCTCCAAATCCACTATAACCATACGCTTTTTTACCCATAGTATATTTAATGGCAGCTACTATACTTGCAATTCCTAATAAAAAGAAGATTATTAAATTTAAAAAATCATCTTTTCCAAACGAGATGTAGATTAGAAATATAGCAATCAATAAAGTAAAAACAATTGTAATTTTAATTGCTTTGAGCATCTGTTTCGGGCTTATCACACCACTTTGAATGGTTCTTTCAGGGCCAATTCTTTCCAGATTATCAGTTCCTTTCAAACCATCACCATAGTCATTTGCAAAGTTTGATAATATTTGAAAACCAACTGTAGTCAATAATGCCAATAGACAAATTAGCCAATTAAAAAATCCCTGAGATGCAGCTATAAAACTACCAACAATGATCCCTGAAATTGACAAGGGTAAAGTTCTTAATCGAGCAGCGTCAATGTAGTGTTTGATCATATTTCAAAAAAAGAAGAAGAATCGGATTCAAAATTATTACAAATCATCAGCGTTTGCTATAAGTTCGGCTATATCCAACACTTCAATTTCATTTTCTTTATCAGTTGTTTTAACTCCATCAGTCATCATTGTATTACAAAACGGACAACCGGTTGCTATGATAGTTGGTTTTACCTCAATAGCATCTTCGGTACGTTCAACATTAATATCTTTAGAGCCTTTTTCCGGTTCTTTAAACATTTGAGCTCCCCCAGCGCCACAGCACAAAGCATTACTCTTACATCGCTTCATTTCAACAAGCTCAGCATCCAGTTTTTTAATAAGTGCACGTGGAGCCTCATAAACATCATTGGCTCTACCTAAATAACATGGGTCATGAAAAGTTATTCGCTGACCATTGAATTTCCCTCCTTCAATAGTAATCCTGCCATTATCTAATAAGGATTTCAATAATTCGGTATGATGTACGACTTCATAATTACCTCCTAACTCGGGGTATTCGTTTTTCAATGTATTGAAACAATGTGGACAAGCTGTTACAATTTTTTTTACTTCATAGGCATTTAAAACTTCAATGTTTGCCATTGCCTGCATCTGAAATAAAAATTCGTTGCCCGCCCTTTTTGCAGGATCACCGGAACAACTTTCTTCCGTACCTAAAACTGCAAAATCAACCTTCGCTTTATTTAAAATTTTAACAAAGGCCTTAGTTATTTTTTTCGCTCTGTCATCAAAACTTCCTGCACATCCAACCCAGAATAAAACTTCAGGTTGCTTTCCTTGTGCCATCATTTCAGCCATTGTTGGTACGTTCATACAATGAATATTTTAATTATTAGTGTTTTCCGTCGTCAAATACTTCAATAGTTACATCTTTTGTTACCAGATCAGTGAATTTACCTCTGTATCTGGTAGCTTTCACCAAATGGTTATCTACCCAATGGTAATTACCACCTCTTGGTTTACCCAATAATAAGCTATGGTATTTAAAACCATTTTTCTTTAACCAAATTTCTGTATACTCTCTATGTTCTTCGGTTCTAGAAGAAAAAAAGCATATAATATGTCCTTCATCATACCATTTGTTCAGGGTCACTAATGCATCCGGATAAATTTTTGCCGTTAACATTCTCTCTGGTTCTTCGTTGGGTATATCGTCACAAATAGTCCCATCTATATCTATTAAATAATTTTTAATTCCTTCAGGCAAAATAGGACTAATATGCAATCCGGCTTCTACTTTATCATGTAATAGTTTTTCTACATCTTCTTTTTTCATTTCTTAAGGGTGTTTTTTTTTATTTTTAATTAAAAGTTGTTTCTTGTTAATTCTCAATTATTCATCTTTCCAGTTCAATCTATCCATTTGACTATACTGCCAAGGAGCGCCATTGTTTTCTATATTAGTCATCATCATATTTAACTCCTGGGATGCCGCTGATTGTTCCATTACCAAATATCTACGCATGTCCATAATAATCGATAAGGGGTCGATATTTACAGGGCATTCTTCAACACATGCATTGCAACTGGTACAAGCCCAAATTTCTTCAGGAGTTATATAATCATTTAACAATTCCTTTCCATCATTTAAAAATTCACCTTTTTTATTTATGACAGCTCCAACTTCTTCCAATCTATCACGTGTTTTCATCATTATAGCTCTTGGAGACAATTCTTTGCCTGTTTGATTTGCAGGACAAACTGAAGAACATCTTCCACACTCCGTACATGTATAAGCATTCATAAGTTGTACCCAGTTCAAATCCATTACATCACTTGCTCCAAATTTTTCCGGAACTTCATCTTCATTTTCATCTGGAACTACAGCAAACTGATCTACGTTTGGATCCATCATCAATTTCACCTCTTTGGTAACAGCTTCTAAATTGTTCATTTTCCCTGTAACATTGAGGTTCGCATAAAAAGTATTTGGAAACGCCAGTAATATGTGCAAGTGCTTGGAATAATACAAATAATTCAAAAACACCAATATGCCTGTTATGTGCATCCACCAGGCTATTCGCTCTATAATATGAATATTTTCAAGTGACAAATTATCGAAAATCGGGACTAAAAAACGACTTATAGGATTTCCTGAACCCATTGCTTGATAATGAACATCTGTTGCATTCATTATTAAGAATAAAGACATCAAAACCATTTCAAAATATAAAATATTCAATGCGTCATTTTTGGGAAATCCTTTCATTTCCTTATTCCAAAAACGTGGAATTCTAATAACCATTCTTCGAATCCAAAATATAATTACAGATACAAATACTAAGAATCCCAAAACTTCAAATGAACCAATTAAAAAATAATAAAACCCTCCTATAAAAGAAAATATTCTATGGCTTCCTAAAAGACCGTCAATTATAATTTCCAGGACCTCAATATTAATGATTACAAAACCAACATATACTAAAACATGTAAAACTCCTGCAACCGGGCGTCTCACCATTTTTGATTGTCCCAAAGCAACTAATATCATATTCTTCCAACGTTCCTTAGTTTTGTCGGATTTATCGATATTTTTACCAAGCTTAATATTTCTTATTAATTTTCGAACATTTCTAACAAAAAAACCAATTCCAAAAACTAAAAGTGCTGCAAATGCTATATTGTCAATATAATTCATTCAATTCCTTTATTGATGATTCCAATTAATTTCATCTGAACTATTATTAGGTGAAAGGCCTAAAATATCTCCTTCGGTACTTATTCCTAATCCTAAAACAGTTCTGTTCGCATAATTAAAATATGCTGTAACCTGATTTATTTCTAATAGCTCACCATGAGTAAATCCTACTTCAATTAACTCTTCAATCATATTTTTTGAAATTGATGCCGGATTTAAGGTCAGCAATTTAGAATAATTTAAAGCTTTCTCATATTTATTCTCAAATATTTTACAAAATAAATGAGATTGTAAATTTAGCTGTATTTCATCAAATTTCTGATTATTTTTTAAAAGTCTCTTCAAGCCGGTCAAATGATGTTTTACACAATAATCACAATGATTTAAGTGGCTTACATAAATACCTATTGTTTCCAAAAACCATTTTGGAATAGTATTGTTATCATTGTGAAGAACATTTTTATAAAGGCACATATGCCCTGTCATTGTATGAGGACGCAAACTATGAGCCAACATAATATTATCTACATTATTACGAGGCCCTTTAACTCTATCATATAATTTTTTGAGTTTTCCTGTTGCTTTTTCGTATGGTATGGTGTCAATCCAACTCATAAAAAGCTACTTCTCTATTTGTTTGGTTTCAGGTTTATATCCTTTGTCTTTTTTTCCAAATAATGAAAAATGAACAAATCGTTTTGGATGCAATTTCATCTCTTTCAATAACTCTTCTAATTCCTTGGAAGCATTTGTTAAGTTAGTGTACATTTCTTCATCTTTCAATAATTTACCTAAAGTGCCTTCCCCTGACTCAATACTAACCAAGATCTTGTTCAAATTAGAAACAGTAGCTTCTATATTTTTAATAGTTGCTCCCATATTTGAATTTAACAATGAATCTGAAAGTTTTGACAAATTTTCAGTCATTAATTCAGCATTTGATAAAGTTTTTCCTAATGTTTCTTCATTATTTTTAATGAGCTCATTCACAGATTCAGTAATTTCACTAAAATTTGATATTGTTGTGTGAAGTTGAGCTATACTGGATTTCAAACTCTCTCTGCTTTCAACGTCCAAAATATCTGTCAATCCTCTCATTAAAGAGTCGGCACTAACAATTACATTTTCAACTTTTGCTTGCAACGGGTTGAGCTTTTCAGACATTGAAGAAAATATATCTGATTCTATCTCTCCTTGCAAAAAGTCGCCCGGTATTGCCATTTCTCCTTCAAATGAAGGGACAACAGCTAAGGATTTTCCTCCCATTAAACTTGCACTATAAATTTTTGCGATACTATTTATTGAGAACTCAAAATCGTTTTCAACACTGAACTCTACAATTAACTGACCTCTTTTATTTGGATCCTTATTGAAATTAATTTGAATTACCTTTCCAACTTCTACACCATTGATTGTTACCACACTTGCAGTATTTAATCCTTGTACATTGTTATAGGCGGTTTTATATATTTTTAGCGGGCCATCAAATAAATTAAGCCCTTTCATAAAATTATATCCCCATATAAAAAGGACAATAACTGTTATGGCTACGATACCTGTTTTAAATTCTCTTGAAATTCTCAAAACTAAAATATTTTATAGAGCAATATTACTAATTATTTTTGGGAGTAATCTACAAATTCTACTATGATTTTTTTAAAACCTTTTCTATTGGAATTTTCTTACCGTTTTTAAAAGCCACTACAAATGCTGAAGTGTATCCTTTTGATATGGCCAATTGTTGTAATTTTTTAATCTCGGTGAAATTGGACGATTTCCCAAGATAGTATTTATAACTTCTTCCGACTTTAATGCGTTCAACGTTATTCAATCCTTTAAAATTATAAGATTTTGTTTCTAATTTACGAGCCCCTGAAGCTATTTGAACCTTGAATTCTACATCGTACAACAACTCTATTGAATTAGTTGATGTTAATTCATTAACTTGTTCATTGACTACAATATCATAATCGTTCGTGACTGAATTTAGTGCCAGCTGATTGACGTATGTTTTAATTCCGTTAAATATTGCTCTGGACATTTTTTCTTGTCCTTTCACAGAACTCATATACTGATAATCTATCGGGCTAGACAAAAATCCACTTTCTATCAATATACTTGGCATATACGTTTGATAAAGCACTACAAATCTATTTTGTTTTACACCTCTGTTTTTCCCTTTTAGCTCTTTAATTAAATTATTTTGAACGATTGATGCCAATTGTATACTTTGATCCAAATATTCTTCTTGCATTAATGTAAGTCCTATAAAAGATTCGGGGGAATTTGGATCAAACCCTTTATATTTTTCTTCGTAATTTTCCTCCAGTAAAATCACTTTATTTTCTGCTTTAGCCACTGCAAAATTCTTTTCATTTCCACTCAATCCAAGTACATATGTTTCAATACCATTAGGAGTTTTTGTATGCCATGAATTGCAGTGAATTGAAACGAACAAATCAGCATCCATCTTATTTGCTATGTCTCCCCTTTCCCAAAGATTAACAAAAACATCTGTTTTACGAGTATAAACAACTTTAATATTGGAGTTTTTTTCCAATAATCTTCCCACCTGAAGAACTATTTTAAGAGCAATATCCTTTTCTTTTGCTCTTTTAATACCAATATTCCCCGGGTCATGACCTCCATGTCCTGCGTCTAATACAACAACAAATTCTTTTTTTTGAGCAAAAATCAGATAATTATTGAAAAGAAATGCTATTAAAAATACGAAAATCAAGTAGAAATTCGTTCTTATTTTAATTTTAGAAAAGAGTTGCAAGTTCATCAATTATTTTAATTATTTTTGGCATCTGTTATTTGGTGATACAATTATTGAGCCATACATTTACAAACAATCAATTTTGTGGTTGATTAATTAGAAAGCTAATGTAAAAAAACTTATGCTATCAACCCAATTTATAAGATATTTTTATAAAATAATCACTATTAAAACACTGGGAAAATATACATATCAGTTACTTTTGTTGTTCATAGCTTTCAGTGCTGTCAAAGCGACTATTTATTCGCAAGAAATTAAACAAATTTCTTCTGAAAATATCGGTATTAAAATTATTGATACAATACATGATCCGATCAAAGATTCTTTAATTATAAAATCAACAGATTCATTAAGCAGTATCTCAATTGATTCGTTAAGTTTAAAACCTGTTGATTCAATAATAAAACCTGTAGAACTTCTTGAAGATATCATCGATCACAGTGCTGATAGCCTCATTCGAGAAGATTTAAAAAACAATAAAATATTATTGTATAAAAATGCCCATATACATTATAAGGACATTGATTTAACTGCAGGGTTTATTGAAATTGACAATGTCACTAATATTGTTAAAGCCAAAGGAATTAAAGATAGTATTGGTGAATACTCTCAACTTCCTGTGTTCAAACAAGGTTCACAAGAATCTATTCAGGATTCAATTATTTTTAACTTTAAATCCGAAAAGGCAAAAATCTGGAATTTAAAAACGGAACAACAAGGAATTCTTATAAGAGGTAAAATAAGCAAAAAACACAATGATTCTGTAATTTTCATCAAAGACATTATCTTAACAACATCAAAAAAAGAAAAACCCGATTATTTTATTAAAATTAAAAAAGCAAAGTTCATTGAAGATAAAAAATTAGTTGCTGGCACTAGTCAATTATACCTTGCTAATGTTCCTACACCACTGGTACTTCCCTTTGCTTATATACCTTTAACAAAAGGAAGAACTTCTGGTTTACTGATGCCTACCTGGGGTGAAAATAATAATCAAGGTTTTTTTTTACAAAATGGAGGATATTATTTTGTTCTAAATGATAATATTGACTTCGCGGTTTTAGGTGATTTATACACGAACGGTAGCTGGGGCTTGAGAGTTGAATCTGGTTATGCAAAACGCTACAGGTATTCCGGAAAATTTAATTTTCGTTATGAAAATCTAATTAATAGTTTAAAAGGATTTGAAGATTATAGCAAAGCGACAAATTACAACATCAGGTGGAGTCATACTCAAGACCAAAAAGCAAGTCCGAATTCGAGATTTTCAGCTTCTGTCAATTTAGGTAGTAGTCAATATTATAAACAATCTAATAACGAGTACAATACGAATTCCTTTTTAAATAATAATTTGAGCTCATCTGTTTCTTTTTATAAAAAATTTGTTGGGACCCCTTTTAATATGTCATTGTCTATAACGCACTCACAAAATACGAATACGGAAAAGATAAATATGACACTTCCTTCATTGCAATTGAATATGGATAGAATATACCCTTTTGCAGGTAAAAACGGTTCTAAAAAAAATGCCCTTCAAAAAACAGGCTTTACTTATTCCCTGAAAAGTGAAAACAGAATTGAAACCTCTGATGATTTTTTCTTTAAAAAAGAAATGTTTGAAAATGCCAAATCTGGTGTATTGCAAAATCTAGCCTTAAATACTAACATGAAAGCATTAAAATATTTCACTATATCACCAAGTGTTAATTATAAAGAGGTATGGTATTTTGAAAGGCTTAATAAAGAATTTGATGATGTTCAAAATGCTGTAGTAACTGATACAATTAGTGGCTTTAGTTCGTTTAGGGAATATTCAACTGCTGTATCATTGGGAACAACCGTGTACGGTATGTTCAAATTCAAAAAAGGAAAAATTGAGGCTATCCGTCACGTGATAAGACCAAGTATTTCCTACAGTTACAGGCCAGATTTTAGTAGTTATAATGAAGAATTTCAGCGAAGTGATGATCCAGATGATATTGGAGAATATTCTCCTTTTTCGGGTGGTATTTATGGAAGCCCCGGTAGCGGCCTTTCCAATAGTTTAAATTTTACTTTAAATAATAATCTGGAAGCCAAACTTCGAAAAAAAGATTCAGCAGAAACTGAGGCGAAAAAAATAATTATATTAAATAACCTGAATTTCAGTTCCAGTTACAATATGGCAGCAGATTCTTTAAAATGGAGTCCCGTTAATGTAAGTGCCGGAACAAAACTTTTTGATAACAAATTAAGTGTGAATTTAAGAGCAAATCTTGATCCGTATGCCTTGGATATTAATGGAAAAAAAATAAACACTTTTAATATAGATAATGGAGGTAGCTTATTCAGACTAACAAATGCCGGTTTAACCTTGAATTATTCTTTATCCAATAAAGGAAAAAAAGGAGAGCAAACATCTGCCGAAAAAAATGCCCAAGAAAATAACTCTGATGGAATATTTGGAGAAAATTTAACTGCCACCAATCAACAATCAAGATCAACCGGTTCTGAAGAAGATGAAGTCCAAAAAGGTAAATTATATGAAGCAAAAATACCTTGGTCATTAAAAATTGCCTATTCTTTGAATTATAACAATTCCAGCAGACAAAGTGAAATTTCATCTAACTCACTCATGTTTTCAGGAGATCTTGATATAACTCCAAAGTGGGCGGTAGGATTTTCTTCAGGGTATGATATGAAAAATCACGGGTTCACTTATACACAATTGAGATTTTCACGAGATTTGGACAGTTGGAAATTAAATTTCAATTGGGTACCGTTTGGGGACCGACAAACATATTACTTTTTTATTGGTGTAAAATCATCCATGCTTAGTGATTTGAAATACGATAAGAGACAAGTTCCTGATAAACGATTGTTCTAATTTTTATTGAATTAACATCTAATTCTAATGTGTAATTATATTTGTAGGATTATAAATTGTAAATATTGACTTAACTTTTATCTTTTTTATATGAAAAAAATTATTAATACAAACAATGCACCGGCACCTATCGGTCCGTATAATCAAGCCATTTTAGCGGGAAATACTTTATTCACATCAGGTCAAATAGCTATTGATCCGTTGACAGGAGAATTAGTTATTGATACTATTGAAGATGAGACAAAACAAGTAATGGAAAATATGAAAGCTGTTTTAACCGAAGCAAATATGACTTTTGAAAATGTTGTAAAATCTTCCATTTTTATTTCAAATATGAATGATTTTTCAAAAATCAATTCCGTATATGGTAATTATTTCAAAGCTGAAACTGCTCCAGCTCGTGAAACGGTAGAAGTTTCCAATTTACCAAAGTTTGTACATGTTGAAATATCAATGATTGCATTCAAATAATAGTTAGAATGATTTTATCAGTAACTCCGCAGTTGCTGGATTGGTAGCCAAAGGAACATCATGTACATCACACAATCTCATTAGCATCGCTATATCAGGTTCATGAGGATGCTTGTCTAATGGGTCTCTAAAAAAGAAAACCATCGCTGTTTTTCCTTCCGCAACGCGCGCTGCAATTTGGGCATCTCCACCATAAGGTCCCGACAAGTATTTTTTTACTTTAAATCCGGCTTTTTCAGCATTTTTACCAGTGGTGCCTGTAGCAACCAACGTTATATTTTTAGCTAAAATTAATGCCTTAAAATCCATTAAAAATTGAATCATTTTAGTTTTTTTTCCCGTCGTGAGCTATTATTGCAATTTCCATATTTATATGTTTTTAAAATTACATCGACATAATATCACTAACGCGTAATAATTCTCTATTAATTACATGATGCTCTTTTACTGCATGTTCCAATTCAGTGGTTTCAACCTTATTGTTTATCAACCCAACCATTAAGTTGGATTTACCATCCAATAACAATTCAACCGCTCTAACACCTAATCTCGTCGCTAAAACTCTGTCAAAACAACTTGGCGATCCGCCGCGTTGCATATGCCCCAATACTGAAACTCTAACTTCATATTCAGGTAAGTTCTCTTCCACATAATTTGCCAGTTCAAAAACATTCTTTCCAATTCTATCACCTTCCGCAACGGCTACAATACTCGATGATTTCCCTGATCGTTTGGTTCTTTTCAAGCATTCTAACAAACGATCCAATCCCATATCTTCCTCAGGAATCAAAATTTCTTCAGCACCGGCACCTACTCCAGCATTTAAAGCAATAAAACCGGCATCACGACCCATTACTTCGACAAAAAACAACCTGTTATGTGAACTTGCAGTATCCCTTATTTTGTCAATTACCTCAACAACAGTATTTAATGCCGTATCGTATCCAATAGTGAAACTTGTACCAAAAATATCATTGTCAATTGTTCCAGGAACACCTATACATGGAATATCATATTCGCTGCTAAATACCATTCCTCCTGTAAATGTTCCATCTCCACCAATCAAAATCAAAGCATCAATTTCAGCATTTTTAAGTTCTTTATATGCCTTTTCTCTACCATCTTTAGTTCTAAATTCTTTTGATCTAGCCGATTTTAGCATAGTTCCTCCCCGGCTAATTATATTGCTAACACTTCTTGGACCAAGATTGATAAAATCTCCTTCAATCAAGCCTTGATAACCTCTATAAATACCAACACATTCCACTCTGTAATAAGAACATGCCCGCACAACTGATCTAATAGCAGCGTTCATACCAGGAGCATCACCTCCTGAGGTCATAACTCCTATTTTTTTTATTTTTTTTCCCATATATTGAAAAACAAAAATATGATAATTTTAACGTGAATTGTTTTTTTGTGTAGTTTTTTTGTATTGTTCAAGTGAAATCTTATTCATTTCTTCATAATTTTCACTTATTGAATCTACCAACTTGAACTGATTTTTAGCTCTATCTAAATTGTGAAGTTCATAGGAAGTTTTATAATACACGTCATTGTTTAAAAAATCCGTAAGCATTCGAAGTCCCATAATAAATGTTATCGTTTTAGCTGCCAAAGCAAAATGTTGCACATCTAATAATGATAATTGTGAGTGAATCGCTTCAATAAATCCCTTTGTGAATGCCTTGTAAAAATCGATATTAAAGGCAACTTTACTCAGATCTTTTTCATCTTCAAAAGCAGTATTGCAAATAGTTCTAATTGCATCTCCAAAATCGTAATGAATTATTCCAACCATAACAGTATCAGTATCAATTACACATAAACCATTATTATTTTCATCAAATAAAGCATTTGATATTTTTGTATCATTGTGAGTGATACGTAAAGGTATTTTACCTTCATTTTTTAAATGTTGCAGGATATGCATCTCCTCTTTCAAGTCTAGAACCTGATCGATACATTCTTTAGCCAAATTCAACCGAATTAAACTGGCCTTTTTATGAGCGCTGTCAAATTGTTCATAACGAAAGGACATTTCATGAAAATTTGGAATAATATCAACAATCTCGTTGGTATCAAGTCCCGCTGCCAAATTTAAAAATGCACCATACAATTTTCCTCCTTCATAGGCAATTTCAATATTTTCTACTTTTTCAAAAGTTTTACTTCCTTCAATGAACAATGTTAAATTCCAATAATTACCATCTTTATCCAAATAATAAGGCAAATTATCTTTTGTGTTAATAAATTTTAAAACCCGTTTATTTTGCTCTTCCAGACTTAAATGTTGCAGTTTTTTTTGAATGTGATTACTGACCTTTACTTTATTAATTATAAGCTCTTTAGCTTTTTCAAATACAGTTCTATTTATGCGTTGTAATACAAAGTTATGGTCACTTTTTGTCTGAATATAAAACGTATCGTTGATATGACCTGAAGTCAGTTCGGTATATGATTGAAATGGTGCTTTATGATTGAATTCAATAAAAATTGAAGAAATCGTTTGATTATTGATTACCATAAATTTTCTGGGTAAATTCTAGCTTCTTTTAATTTTTTAATCTCAGAAGTAACATATTCCTTATCTTGCTTGTATGTAACCCCAAACCATCGGGCATCCGAATTTAATATTTCCATTGTTGCAATGTCATTAACAATAACGTGGTTTATTGCAAGTGGAATAAAAAACTCTTTTGTAGGGTCTTTATAATTTTCTGCTAAGAAATCTTCAAAAAGTGGTTCGGTTATTTCAAAATATTTTGGAGTAAACCCGAAAAAATTCATAGAAACTATGGTTTCTTCTGAGATTGGGACTAAATTTCCTTCCTCATCTTTAAATTTCAATATACCATTCACTTTTTCAATATGTGTACGCTCAATTAAACCTGTTAAAAAATTATTTTCATCGACTTGGCATTCTCCTCTTGAAACAAAACCATATTCTGAAATTGTATTTTTTAAAACATATCCGATCATATTAAATTCCTTCGAATTTTTATCAATATTATTCAATGATTCAACCATAACAGCAAATGCTTCTCTTCCATAAAAATCGTCTGCATTAATTACTGCAAAATTTTCCTTGACCACATTTTTAGCCATCAATAAGGCATGCCCTGTTCCCCAAGGTTTTTTACGATCGTTTTTCTTAAATCTATCCGGAATATTATCCATTTCCTGAAAAACATAATCTACTTCTATCTTACCTTCTAATTTTTTATTAAAAAATGATTTGAAATCTTTTTCTATACTATTTCTAATAATAAATACAACTTTTCCAAATCCAGCCCGAATAGCATCATAAATAGAAAAATCTAAAATGGTATCTCCCTGATCTGAAAAAGTATCTAATTGTTTCAATCCTCCATAGCGGCTGCCAATTCCGGCAGCCAATATTACCAATACTGGTTTACTCATTTTTATTGTTGGTTTTATTTTTAAAAATTATTAACTGATTCTTTTTTAATAATGTATCAATCGGTTTTTTAACGGATAACGAGTCTGTTTGTTTTTTCTTTACCAATTTTAATTTTTCCAATAATTCTCTACCATTATCAAAATCGATTTGATAGGTTAACCCTACACCTTGTGTATAGCCTTCTTCCTCTTCCGTGTATTGAATCTCATTTTGCCTGTTAAATATGGACGAGCGAAAAGTTCCTTCTTCATTCAATAGAAATTCGACATTTACCTCTCCTATTACACTATATTGCTCTTTCGTTCCAATCGGGACACCTACCATACCATTTATAATTATTCTATCATTAACCTGATAATCTAAAGCCAAAGCTAGCTGATCATCAATATTCAAATTATCAACTTTATTTTTTTCGCCAACGGTATATACTGGTTTCAGTTTAAAACGATTATTTCCTTGATTAAAAATATTGTCAAATGCATTTGATAATAATTCTGAAGCTGTATTATAAACCAAGCCACTTGTATTTACACTAAAATCGTTTTCATTATAAAATGCCCCCGATGCCAACAAAGACACAAAATGACGGGTTTTAAGATTTTGATCATTATTGTTTAGTTTAAATGCTAACTCTGATGCTACCGTTGAACTTGAATTTGGAATTTCAATATCAAATTCGCGTTTTGAATTAAATAATTCTCCGGAAAAACGTGTGATCAAATCAATGGGGATTTTTCTATTGGCTGTAATATTTTCTAATAATGATCTTGGATTGGCCGATACCCGATAAACGGCTTCAATATTTATATCGGCAGTAAAAGGGTCTCCACTCCAGGAAATACTTCCCCCTTTTCTTACTGAAAATGGTTTATTTATAAAGCCACCATACTTAAAATTATAAATTCCATTATCAACAATAAAATCTCCATACATATCAAACTTATCCTTTGTGTCCAGTTCTAATATCAGGTTTCCCCTACCGCTACCTTTTAAATAACTTCCGGTTGTTTTATCCAAAACCATCTCAATAACAGCGTCTTTAGTGACTTCTATATTAAAATTCAATGACAACCCTTTTAATTTTTCAGAAATAAATGCTCTTCTGATTTCTTCATCTTCTTCAAGTTTTATTTTATTCACAAAACGAATTAATTGCGTGCTTTCTACAGTTTTTACATCACTAATAGGGATAACCAAATGTGTTTTTCTTTTGGTCTTTCCATTCACATTAATTATCAGCTTATTGGTTCTACCCTTAATTGTTGCTACTCCTTCTAAAAGCCCCGTACCAAAATAGACTGAATTTTCTTTTTCAACAGTATTAAGCACTAACAAATTACTTGTTTTTAACAGTAAATCGAGTGTCCAATCATTAAAATTTGTATGTTTTAAAGTGCCCGTTAAGTTTCCTTTTGTATTCAATGATTTATCTTTTAGTGTTACATCCTCAAAAGAAAATGTTTGATCTTTTAAACCAATAACACTTGTTCCGTCAAAATCATAATCCACATTTAAATAAGGAAAATACAATCCTGCCTGATCTAAAAACAATTCTCCATTCATTGTTGGATTGCTAAGCAATCCCGATATATGAGCATTCCCATATACAAAGCCTCTAATATTGGTAAAAACATCCTCTCCTAAAGGGCTAAATGCATCCAACTTAAACTCCTCAAAGTCTATTTTCACATCAACAATTGGTTTTTTTGGTGTAAAATCAATTTCACCAACCGCTAAAAGACTTGCGAAATTAGCCCTTTTCAACGAAATATTCAGTGCATATTTGGTCAATGAATTTTTTCCGGAAATATCGATCTTCAAATTTCCCTGATGTGATTTATTGATATTGAAATTTGAAATTGAAAGATTTGCTGAAGGTTTGATTTGTTTTTGAATTTGGTTGTAGTTCAGTGTTCCATTAATGATACCTTTTAAATCCAAACTATCAATATCAGGACTTATACTTGAAAGTTGTACATTCTTAAAACTAAAATTTAAATTTTTCGATAATGTGTCATTTACTTTACCGGAAAATTCGATTTTTTGATTGTTTGAGCTTATCTCAAATGAGTGAATATCGTATGTATTTGTTTTACCATCATAAACTACATTATTATTCAAATTGTTTGCAGGATTGATAAACCATTTTTTGTTTTTGTATGTAAAATCTGATTTTTGAATGCCAAAAACAGATTCATTCTCCTTATTGAAAGTATGGTAAAAAGATAAATTAAATTTTTCTGTATTATTTCTTCCTCCTGTAAATTCAGTCCTAAAATGCAAGGTATCATTGAATGTAAGATTCACCAAGTGTAATTTGGAAATATTATAGTATTTGGTATTTATTTTGTCTACCGTTAGCTGTGTATTAAAAAAGCGGATTCTTATTGTCAATCTGTAAATCAATCTCATTGATGATATTGTTATAAGCCTCCAAGTTCGGAGACTTGACCGCTAGTCTGAACAAATTATCATCTGAACCAATATTTCCTCTAATAATTGTATTGGCAGAAAGTGTAACATCAGGATAAAAAACTTCTACAATTTTATTATAAATTTTAAATCTGAAATCTATATTCTGATCTGGGGAAACATCAAAAGGGCTATAATTTGAATAAATACTTCCAATTGAGTTTTGGGTAAGTTTACTCAATTCATTGAATTTAAATTTTCCTTTCAAACGTCCTTCAATAATTTCCGAAGAATTAATTGTTATGGTTCTAATACTATCCGCAAATGAAGAGGTTATGTTAAAATCCTCAAAAAAATAATTGTCTTTTTGATTCGTATATAATGATTTTTTAATACTCATGGTCCCAACCAAATCATCAAAAGTGTTTCCTTTAACTTTTAAATCTATTTCACCTTTAATATTAGATATACTGTCACGTGTAAAAAGATTCAGCTTATTTAAATCACAATAATCAATAACAGCGTTAAAATCGAACGTAAAAATATCTGATGAAAAATCTGCTAAGCCATTAAAATTCAACTTAATATTGGCATCATTTACTTCCATTTCGCCATTGAAATTTTTGTTTTTTACAACTCCATTAATAGCAATATTGTTGTATGTATAATTTTTATATTGATGCTTAGAAATAACTCCTTTAACAGTAGTATTCATTTTTTCCAGGGTAAATCCTTCTCCATTAATATCTGCTTCCAAAGAAACCAGACCAATCAAAGGATCATTTAACATTTCACCTAACTCAGCATCAATAATTTTGATATGCCCAAAGTAAGATGCTTTGTCAATATTATCAATATTGGTTAATTCCAAATCGGAAATTATTGTACCAAGATCCGTATTCATTGCTAGTTGAGCATTGATTTTATTTTCTGTAATAAAAGTTTTTCCTCTAATTGTAAACCTTCCGAGTTTTTCAAATGAAGATGGAAGTGTTTTACCCAACACATTTGGAAGCAAGCCTTTTAAATGATAGTAATCTGAAGTTAAGTTTGAAATATTAGCTTCTAGCGAAAATCCATTCTCTTGATTGAATGCATTTTTAAAATTAAAATCTCCATTGATAATAGCGTTTCTGTCACTTCTCAACTTCAGGTTATGAGCTACAAAATCGTTCAAATTCCCTGTAATAATTGTTGAGAAATGAAGTATCTCATTACCCCCAAGTTCATCATAAAATTTTTTAATATCCTTCAATGATATATCTCCTTTTTCAATTACAACTTCAATATTCACCTTATTGTTGAAATCGGAAAAATCTTCTCGGTTGTACGTAAACAATATGTCAGTTAAAATAGAGGAAGTTGCTGTTTCCAATATCGTTTCCTGTAAACTCATTTGAGTTTTTGAATACGAAAAAATACTTGATAATCTTTCAACTTTTATATTGTGGTTTTCAATAAAGCTAAATTTTGAAATTACAACCTGAACATTGGGTCCTTCTATCTTAAAGTTTTTAGCATTCCCTTTGATCTTTTTAAAATACAATGGATTATCATTTTCCTTATTAAAATCTATAATTTCGACATATCCGTTGTTTAGTCTTAAATTATCTGAAGTTAATACGAAACCGGATGGTTCTCCACTACCTGTTCCATCATCAAACTTATCGACAAATACCGTAAGTGCATCATCTACTTCTCCTTTATAAGTATTAATATTTAAAATAAAATTATCCAAGGAGATTTGACCCATTTCCATCTTATTATTGATTATATTTCTATAACTAAAAATAGACGTCGTTAAATCTTCAACATATATTAAAGTATCAATATGATGATTTTTAATTAATACATCTTTCAAATGAACATTCCCTATAAAGGACAGATCAACTTTATCAACATTAATTGCAACATTAAACTCTTTGTGTAAATATTTTGTAGCTCTTTTTCCTAAATTTGTTTGCACTGAAGGAATCGATAATAAAATACTTATTGCAACTAAAAAAAGAAGCAATCCAAGTAAAATTCTAACAACTATTTTTTTTAATCGTTTGATAAGCTTTAAATTTGCATTTTTAAGGCAATTTTCGTGCCTAGATTTGTTAATTAATGAGTAAAAATAAATTCATCTACATACTTGGTATTGAATCATCTTGCGATGATACAAGTGCTGCAGTTATTTGCAACGGAAAAATACTGTCAAATGTTGTAGCCAACCAGGAAATTCATGCCAAATATGGAGGTGTTGTTCCTGAGTTAGCCTCGCGCGCACATCAACAAAATATTGTTCCTGTGATTCAACAAGCAATTCAAAAAGCAAATATCGACAAAAAAGACTTAAATGCCATAGCTTTTACACGTGGCCCCGGATTAATGGGCTCGTTATTGGTTGGAACTTCTTTTGCCAAGTCACTTTCATTAGGGCTGAACATACCAATAATTGCAATAAATCATATGCAGGCACATATTTTAGCGCATTTTATTGATGATGAAGATCAACAAAAACCACCATTCCCATTTTTATGTTTGACCATTAGTGGAGGACATACCCAAATTGTAAAAATCACCAATTATTTTGAAATGGAAGTCTTAGGTGAAACTTTAGACGATGCGGTTGGCGAAGCATTCGATAAATCAGCTAAAATTTTGGGATTGTCTTATCCGGGAGGACCATTGATTGATAAATATGCAAAACTTGGAAACCCAAAGGCATTTCAATTTACCAAACCAAGAGTTCAAGGATTGAACTTTAGCTTTAGTGGATTGAAAACAGGTATTCTATATTTCATTCAGAAAAAAGTAAAAGAGGATCCCGATTTCATTGAAGATAACTTGCATGATATTTGTGCCTCCATACAATATACAATAGTTAAAATTTTATTTGAAAAAATTAAAAAAGCCGTTGAGCAAACCGGCATAGAACATATTGCAATTGCCGGTGGTGTTAGTGCCAATTCTGAAATAAGAAAAGTGCTTAAATCAATGGAAAAAAAATACGATTGGACAACTTATATTCCTAAATTTGAGTATACAACTGATAACGCAGCTATGATTGCTGTTGTTGGTTATCTCAAATATTTAGAAAATGATTACTCTAATGAAAACATTGGTGCAACGGCAAGATTAAAGGTAAGCCAAAACTGATTTTAAAAATCAGCATTTACATCCCAGGCTTCTAAACTATCTTTAATATCTTTAATAAACATTCCTCCCAAAGCGCCATTTACCACTCTATGATCATAAGAATGAGAAATAAACATTTTATGCCTGATACCAATAAAATCACCTTCCGGTGTTTCAATAACCGCTGGAACTTTTCTAATGGCACCTAAGGCTAAAACTCCCACTTGTGGCTGATTTATTATGGGTGTTCCAAAGACACTGCCAAAACTTCCCACATTGGTTACTGTATAGGTTCCACCTTGAATATCATCAGGGTTCAATTCCCCTTTGCGTGCTCTCCCAGCCAGATCATTCACTGCTTTGGTCATACCAACCAGACTCAATAAATCAGCGTTTTTAATAACGGGTACAATTAAATTACCGTCGGCCAAAGCAGCTGCCATACCTATATTTATGGCTTTCCTTTTAATAATATTATCACCCTGAAGAGCAATATTGATCATTGGATATGCTTTTATGGCTTTTGCTACCGATAGCATGAAAATTGGTGTATACGTAATTTTTTCATTTTCTCGAGCAAAATATTTATCTTTTATACTGTTTCTCCAATGTACAATTTTTGTCACATCAACTTCAATAAAAGATTGTACATGTGCAGATGTATGAATAGATTCAATCATATGCTGGGCAATTAATTTGCCCATACGACTCATTTCAATAACTTCATCTTCTCCATTAACAAAAACAGGCACTACTGCATTTTTTACCGTGGATTTCTCAACAATTGGCTCATTAATTCGGACACTGCTGTTTTCAACCTGCTTTTCTATACTTCTACCACTTTCAATATATGCTAAAATATCACTTTTAGTGACCCTATTATCTTTGCCGGTACCCATTATTGCTTCCAGTTCTTCCATCGAAACATTTTCTTTCTCAGCAATATTTCTAACCAAAGGAGAATAAAATTTACCTGAAACCGATACATTTTCAATTTTTGAGGATTCCAGCACTTTTTCAACTTCCTTTTCAATTTTATCAACCTCTTTGACCTTGACAAAAACTACATCCCCTGCGGTTGTCAAGGTATCCTCCCCAATAGTTTCAATGATTGCAATTGTTTCACCAACCTTTATAAGGTCATCCACATCAAATAATTGCTCAAGCAGGATTCCTTCAACTTCACTTGGAATTTCAGAATCTACTTTATCTGTTGCTATTTCTACAATAGCTTCATCCAATTCAACACGATCTCCCACATTTTTCAACCATGAAGTTATGGTTGCTTCAGCAACACTTTCACCCATTTTAGGAAGTTTTACTTCAAATCTAGCCATTGAATAATTTTTTGAATTGCAAATTTACAAAAAAAATAAGCGCGATTTAAAAACTAGTTATTTATGACAATTATCACGGGTGTTTTTAATCCATTTATGAATTTATTAAATGTAGAAATATTTCAATAAAATATTTTATTAGGATTTTAAAAACTTTCTGAAAAATAAAACAATAGCTTTCTTAGAAAAAATTAGCCAATCAATGACAAGCTGAAAATTAAAAATATTTATTACTTAAAAATTAATCCATCTTATATATTATAACTTCATATTATCATTAATGTAATTTGTTTATCCATTAATTAGGAATGTATCAAAAAAATAGAATATATAAAAAGTACTCACAAACCAACTTATTGAATCAAATTAGTAACAATTATTACATAATGATGCAGTTAATCTAACAATAATCAACTAAAATACTACTAATAATCATTCTAAATAGAGGTTAACTAGTTGATCTATAAATAACTAAAGTATTACATAGCATGACATTTATCATATACAATATTGATATTACAATTTATCTTTATAATATATTTAAAACAAACAAATATCTAATATTATGAAAAATTTAAAATTAATAGGATTCTTGATGATTCTAGCATCAAGTTTAATGTTCATTCAATGTACAACTGATACATTAGTAGGCCCGGCGGGAGCTGATGGTATTGATGGTGTTGACGGACTTGACGGTCTTGACGGGCTTGACGGTCTTGACGGTCTTGATGGTATCGACGGTCTTGACGGTGCTTCCATTGCTGAATGTATCGCTTGTCACTCAAACACACACTTCGAGCCAATTGAGGATGCTTATTACCTCTCTTCCCACAATGGAGGACGTACATATACTAATAATGATGGTAGAGTACAAGATGATGGCTCCGTACAATATAGTCGTGCATTTTGTGCTCAATGCCATAATAATGAAGCGTTTATTGATCGTGCATCCTTTGGTTCGTATAATCCTGAGGGATATTATAGTGATGAAATGATAACTTGTAGTGGTTGTCATAGTAATGGTATTCACCGGTCTTTAGATTTTGTAAACGACGGTAACGATTTTGGATTAAGACAAATCGATGGAGTAGAAGATTTAATGAATCCTTCAACTTATATGAACGTTGCTGATGTAGGAGAAATAACAAGTACAAGTAATACTTGTCTTATTTGTCACCAGATTAGACCAGACCGCTATGGCTATTTTCAAGAACCATTATTGGATAGCACTGAAGAAGATTTTTATGGTGATCTAGTTGTAAACCCTGATACTATAGTAGACGGAATTGCAGGAGGTAGCATTACTTTCTGGCGTTCAAAACAATATTATAAAGAGTGGTTTCCTTATCCAGCGAGTACTACTAATACAAGAAATTATTCTAACACTCCCAGTTTACATGCTAGTGGACAAGGCAATATATTTATAGGGATGACAGGAGTTGAAATAGCCGGTAGTGCGACACAGTTACCTACAGAAAAGTCTTCTGCTCACTTTGGAGTTAAATGTGCGGGATGTCATATGGATACCCCAAGCGAAGATGCACAAGAAGGTTCACACACCTTTCATCCATCAGGTGACGTATGTTTCAGTTGTCACCAAAACGGTGGTCCTGAAAAAGTTACAGGTTTTGATACCGCATTTGAAGAGTTAGAACAAGCATTAATTGCAAAAACCGCCTATTTTTCCGTATCATCGCGAGGCAGCATTAGTTTAAATTTTGCCTCTCCAGAAAGTGAAGATCCTGTAGGTACTACGACTGAATTAGTTGTTCCGCTTAAAATTGCGCAAGCATATTGGAATTATTTATTAATTCGAGCGGATGGTGGAAATGGGCTTCATAACCCTCCTTACACGATGGCATTAATTGCAAACTCCATTGAAGCATTACAATAATTATTAGATATTTTTAAAGTTCAGGAGCCTAAACCCTCCTGGACTTTAATCTAAAAATTAATTGTTGTTTCAATTTGAAGCAATGCTGAAGCTAACTTTTTAATTTCATTCTGGAATTATAAGTTGAAGTTAAATAACAATAAAAAATAAAACAAATGAAAAAACTATTTCAAATAGTTCTGGTTAGCAGTTTGAGTTTACTATGCTTTTCATGTTATTACGATGAAATTGGTTTAGAAGATCCAGAAAATCCAATCGATCAAGTACCAGATCTTCCAGATGATCCGGACGACCCTGACTATGTGGCCATTTTATTTCAAACTGAAATACAACCCATTTTTGATGCGCATAACTGTATGTCCTGTCATAATACGAATCGGGATCCGGATTTAAGAGATGGTCATTCCTACGGCGCATTGGTTCCTGCATATGTTACTGCTAATAATGCTGACGGTAGCGAATTATATACTAAGTTGACTGTTGGCGGTCATAGAGATGTAAGTACTGCTGAATTAGCATTGATAAAAGCCTGGATCAACCAAGGTGCACACGATAATTAATAAATAAGACATTACATATGAAAAATTATATAAAAATACTTTTTGTTTTTTTGCTTTTCCCTCTAATTGCATTCGCTCAAGAGGATGAAACCAAAGATGAAAAAGTTAAGGAAAAATTGGAAAGACCTGCATTTGAAAGTGCAACTCTTATTGACAATCCAACCAATGTTTTATTTAGCAAGAATACACTTGAAGTGCAAATGCAACATAGATTTGGATTATTGAATGAAAAAAATTCATTGGCAGGAATTTATGGAGATGGTGCAAATATTAGAATAGCAATATCTTATGCTATTCTTGAAAGATTGACTATTGGGTATGGAACAACAAAAGATAATCGCTTACAAGATTTTAACTGGAAAGTTGCCTTATTAAGACAAACCCGTTCAAACAGCATGCCTATAAGTGTTACTTATTATGGTAATTTTACAGTAGATGCTCGTCCGGCAGGAAGAGGATTGTTTTATCATATCCAGGACAGATATTCACACTTTAACCAATTAATTATTGCGAAAAGATTTAGCCCTAATGTATCGTTCCAAATAGCTCCAAGTTTATCACATTATAATTTAGTTGATAATTCTTCTATGGAAAATTTTATGGAAAATGATATGGTATCTGTTGCATTTGGCGGACGTATTAAGGTTAGCCCTCAAACAGCTATTATATTTGACTATAGCCAACCTATTACTCAATTTGAGAGTGATCCAAAACCGGGAATTAGTTTAGGTGCTGAATTTGCAACTTCTGCTCACTCATTTCAAATTTTCTTGACCAACTTAAATGGAATTGTACCACAAAAGAATTATATGTACAATACAAATGATTTCTTCAAAAATGATTTCCTAATTGGTTTTAATATTACAAGAAATTACAATTTTTAAACTTTTATAAATTCAACCCTTAGAAAAAACAAAATATCAGCTAACCAGCTTTTATTTTGTTTTTTTGTTTTAGGGGGATGCTTAAAATTATTTGTTTTGTAACTTTTAATACACAAGAACCTATTAAATTAGTCTTAATTATTCTAAATAAGATATATGCTCCTGTATATCAGTGAATTAAAATTTGCAAAATGATGATTAAAATCATGGTGTATTTATAAGAATTATCTTAATTTTATATCAGAATTTAAACTGATTAACTTATAAAAATAATAAAGTATGAAGCATCAATCTAAAAAAGGAGAGATCATTTACAGAA
>PVMS01008182.1_pt1 | contig 30021 bp, 30 predicted proteins | sample 1853461 | NCBI WGS metagenome assembly PVMS01 (sample SAMN08582032, study PRJNA380276) | Marine sediment metagenome, whole genome shotgun sequencing project. | isolation source: ocean sediment barecode stripped | collected 2017
ACCGACATATTTAAATTGATAAATGCTTTTGCAATATCAGGGCGTATTTGCATGGTTAAGACTGAATTTGGGCAAAAGCCCAAGGTTTCATTAAAGAATTCGGCTAATTTTTTTACTTCAGTATTAGTCTCTGGAGAAAGTGGCTTTACTAGTGGCATTTTTATCAAAATTTGATTCGGGCAAATATAATTTATTTAAATTTGTCACTAATAAAATAATCGCAATTCATGCAAATTACACTAAGGCCATACGAACTTCATTTGAAACATACTTTTACAATTTCACGAGAATCTTATGATATGCAGCAGACTTTAATAGTGGAACTACAAGAAGGTGAATTTATAGGTTTAGGTGAGGCTTCTTCAAATCCTTATTATGGAATTACCATTGAGAAAATGACCGAGGATCTTTTGTCCATAAAGCATATTATTGAATCCAGTTTAGATCAAACTCCCGAGGACTTTTGGAATTTTATTTTCCCGCATTTAAAGCATAACATGTTTGCCTTATGCGCATTGGATATAGCCTATTATGATCTCTATACCAGTAAAAAAGGAATGAAACTGTATGAATATTGGAACCTTGATATTGCTGATAATCCTAAAACAAATTATACAATAGGAATAGATTCTGTGGAGAAAATGGTTGCCAAATTAAAAGAAATACCCTGGCCTATTTATAAAATTAAACTTGGGACTAAAGAAGATATTAAAATCATAAAAGAATTGCGTAAACACACGAATGCTATTTTCAGGGTAGATGCTAACTGTGGGTGGACCGTTGATGAAACTATATATAATTCTACAGAGCTAAAGAAACTTGGGGTCGAATTTATTGAACAACCATTGATTGCAGATAATTGGGATGGACATAGAGAAGTTTTCTTAAAATCCAGCTTACCAATTATTGCGGATGAAAGTTGTCAAATAGAATCCGACGTGGCCAAATGCCATGATCATTTTCATGGGGTAAATGTGAAATTGGTAAAATGCGGTGGTCTTACATCAGCAAAACGCATGCTACTGAATGCCAAAAGTTTAAATATGCAAACAATGGTTGGTTGTATGACAGAATCTTCTGTAGGCATCTCGGCAATTGCACATTTATTGCCATTATTAGACTATGTTGATATGGATGGTGCTCTATTATTGTCCAAGGACATTGCCGAAGGTGTAGTAATAAAAAATGGAGTTGTTTCGTATAGCGATCAAAACGGAGTGGGTATTACACTTATATAAAAAAGCATGGTAATCGATAGTTTTCCGGATAGAGTAATAACTATAAAGGGCGAAGAATTTCTATATTTCGGAGGTACTTCCTATTTAGGAATGGCTACACAAAATGAATTCCAGAAAATATTATCGAAGAATGTTAGAAAATGGGGAACATCTTATGGAAGTTCACGCAATTCCAATGTAAAACTATCTATATACGGAAAATTTGAAAGTCAATTTTCAGATGATGTGGGAGCGCAAGATTCTGCAGCTGTATCATCAGGCATGTTAGCAGGAAAATTTGTGATCGAATATCTTTCCAAAACAATAACTTCATTCTATCATTACCCTAAAACGCATCCGGCGGTAATTGGACCAGATAGTTTGCCTCTTTTTGTTGATGGTCAATTAAATAAGCAGTTACAGAATGAAATTCCTGAAGAAGTATTGATCTCTGTTGATGCTATTTTATCTTCGGAAGTAATACCAACCAATTTTAATTTTTTGTACGGAACATCTCCTAATAAAAATGTAACCCTGGTTGTGGATGAATCTCATAGTTTGGGAATTGTTGGAGGAAATGGTGAGGGTGTATTTCAAAATATTCCTACTGAGAAATTGAAAAGAAAAATAATGGTCTCTTCTCTTGGAAAAGCTATAGGATTATCCGTTGGTGCGATAAGTGGGGATAGAAATTTTATTGAAACCATCAAAAAGGAATCTAACTTTATCTCAGCATCTGCCACCAATCCAGCCTATTTAGCAACCTATCTAGAGGCTCAAAAAATATACGTGGAGCAACGATCAAAATTAAAAATCAACTTAGAATTTATATCATCTAATTTAAACTCCAATAAAAAATATAAATTCGATAAAGGCTATCCCGTTATTTACAGTAATGATGAGGCAATATTTTCGTGTTTGTTAGATAATAATATCGTAATAACAAGATTTAAATATCCAACCTACAAAAATTATATGAATAGAATTGTTATCACAGCAAATCATATACAATCCGATTTAGAAAAATTAGTTAACCTATTAAACAAATAATTATGGCAATTGAAATAAAAACGACCTGGAAGGGTAATATGCAATTTGAATCTACCAATCCCGGTGGAAATTTATTGATCGATGCAGGAATGGAAAACGAAGAGAAGAATGATGGCTATAGGCCTAAAGCATTAATGTTGAGCTCCTTAGCTGGCTGCTCTGGATTAGACATTGTATCTCTGCTAAAAAAAATGAGAGCCGAGGTAGAAAATCTTGAGCTCGATGTTATTGCTGAATTGACGGATGAACACCCTAAATACTATAAAAAGGTTCATGTAGCTTATAAATTTTACGGAAGTGGTTTTAAAAAGGATAAAATAATAAAAGCCGTTAGTTTGTCTGAGACGAAATATTGTGGCGTTATGGAAATGTTTCGTCAATTTGCAGTAGTAACTACCGAAATTATTTATATTGAAAGATAAGAAACGTAATTTTCTTGAAAAATTTTATAGCGATAATCTTAATAGCTTAAATTAGAATTAATAGAATACGAATTGATTTTTTTTTGATTAATTTTGATCAAAATTCAGTAGAATGAAAAACAAAAACATCAAAATATTATTAGTTGATGATGAGCCAGATATCTTAGAAATTGTTGGATTTCATTTACAAAAAGAGGGTTATCAAATTTTTAAGGCTATGGATGGAAATGAAGCTGTTGAAAAAGCTAAGACTGTTGAACCTCATCTAATTTTACTGGATATAATGATGCCTAATATGGACGGTATGGAGGCCTGTGAAAAAATAAGAGGTATTACTGGATTAGAAAATATTCTGATTGTTTTTTTTACTGCTCGAGGTGAAGATTACTCTCAAGTAGCCGGTTTTGAAGCAGGTGCCGATGACTATATTACCAAACCTATCAAACCCAAAGTTCTGAACAGTAAAGTAAAAGCTCTTCTTCGAAGACTTAATTCTGAAAAAAAGGAAGAAAATAGAATCCTGCAATTTGATGAACTTGTTATAAACAAAGATGAGTATTTTGTAGAAAAAAATGGAAAGAAAATCATTTTACCGCGTAAGGAATTTGAGCTATTGTCTCTGATTGCTGGAACGCCAAACAAAGTGTTTAACAGGGACGTTATCTTAAGTAGAGTATGGGGTAGAGATGTGATCGTTGGGGGTAGAACAATTGATGTTCATATAAGAAAGCTCAGAGAAAAAATTGGTGATGAATATATTCAAACCATTAAAGGAGTGGGTTATAAATTTGTTATTTAATATTTTGAAATTTAATTCAATACAAATTCTTGCTTTAAGAACCACTAGTGTTGTAATCCTTCTCTCGGTTATTTTATACTTTATTTTTAGTTTTATTTTTGGGTTTCAAGTATTGCTGCCCTATCTCATTCTTTTTATTTCTATACTTTACCTTGTAATATTCCTTATTATAAAGTATAATCTGGAACACTTCTTAAATAAAAAAATTCAAAAAATATTTAATCAATCTTCACTGTTCAGAAATATTAATTTTGACGATAAGAATATAAAAAATGATTTTGATTCATTTTTTGCTCATGTGAGTGATGTAATCAATAAAAAGCACGAAGAGATGGAAGAACTACTCTCGCGTGACGATTTTAGAAGAGATTTTCTAGGAAATGTGTCTCATGAACTGAAAACACCTTTATTTACGGCTCAGGGTTATATTTTAACACTTATGGAAGGATCGATAGAGGATAAAGAGTTGCAAAAAAAATATTTAGAAAGGGCCAACAAGAGTATTGAGCGATTGGAATTTATTGTCAAGGATTTAGATCTAATTTCGAAATTGGAATCTGGGATGAACCTCCATTATCAGAGTTTTAATATTATGAAACTCATTACCGATGTTTTTGATATTTTAGAGATTAAGGCAGCAAAAAGAAATATAACACTTGATTTCGACAAGGCCTATGAATTTCCGATCTTGGTGAATGCCGATGTTGAACGTATTGAACAGGTTTTAATTAATTTAATTGCAAACTCCATTAATTATGGAAAAGAAAATGGTAGTACAACGGTTAGCGTTCAATTAGTATCTAAAAGTAAATTAAAAATATCTGTTGCTGATAATGGTATTGGAATCAATGAAAATAATATTTCCAGATTGTTTGAACGCTTCTATCGCGTTGATACAAGCCGATCGAGAGAACAGGGAGGATCCGGTCTAGGGCTATCCATTGTAAAACATATTATTGAAGCGCACAACCAAGAATTGTTCGTAGATAGTAAATTAGCTACCGGTTCAACCTTTTCATTTACACTCAGTAGTGTTACTTAGTACTTTATAAATACAACTTCTTGACAATGAGTTAATTTTATTTTATTGTTTAACCTCAAAATGGGCCAATAAACAAGTTGACTTTTACAGATTAAGGCTCACCATAGAATTAGGCGAAACTTTAGAGAGGTCGACTAGTAAAAAGAGATCACTATTCAAAGGTATCACTAAAAGTTACACTTTCTTTACATACTTAGTAATAAGAACTATTTGAGTAGGACCAACCTTTCCTTCAATATATTCTGCATTATCAGGATCCAATGAAATTCTGCGAACAGCAGTTCCTTGTTTGGCCACCAAACTAGATCCTTTAACTTTTAGATCTTTGATCAATACCACAGAATCTCCAGTCTCCAAAATTACTCCATTTACATCCCTATGAATAATTTTATCACTTTCGTCTATTCCTTCACCTGTTGCCTTTGCCCACTTTAAAGTGTCTTCATCCAAGTACAACATGTCCAATAGATCTTGCGGCCATCCTTTGTCTTTTAGGCGAGAAAGTATTCTCCATGCAACAGCTTGTACTGCAGCATATTCACTCCACATACTATCATTTAAACAACGCCAGTGATTGACGTCTGTTATCTCCGGGTTATTGATTTGATCGAGGCAAGTAGTACAAGCGAGCAAACTCCCATCCATACCCCCGGTAGAAACAGGAGGTACCTCATAAATATTTAAATTAGCCGTAGCATTACATAATTCACATTTAGATTCACTACGTTCATTTAGTTGCTGAAGTAAACTCATTTTTTCTGTTTTATAGAATCGCAAAACTACATTTATCTAAGCTAACCGCAAACTAATTGAATATTGATTATTTTTGACTTCCTATATTATGAATTTAGAAACCGAACGATTGATAATCTCAGAGATACCCTTAGAAGATGCTCCCTTCTTCTATGAACTGGTTAATGATCCGGCTTGGATTCAGTTTATTGGGGACAGAGATGTAAAAACTATTACGGATGCAGAGAATTATCTTCGCAATAAGATAATTCCAAGTTATAAAAAAAATGGATTTGGCTTTTATCTGGTCTCTACGAAAATCCAGAATCGTCCTATTGGAATAAGCGGCTTGATAGACAGAGATGGGCTTGACAATGTTGATGTAGGTTATGCCTTTCTGCCTGAATTTAGGGGTAAAGGCTTTGCTTTTGAAGCCACAAAAGCCATTCTGACCTTTGCTAAAAATGATCTTCACTTAGATCCCATTGTTGCGATTACAAACTTAGATAATTTAAAGTCTTGCCAATTATTGGAACGCCTAGGATTAAAATTTGATAAAATTATTCAATTAGCGGATGATCATGAAAAATGTAGATTATACCGTACACAACAAAAGTAAATCGAATTCGCTCTCTCAATTTTAACAAAACTTTAGTATTCTACAATGTAACAATTTCATGATTATAAGCGTTTTATAAGGTTATAAACCTTATACAAATGATTAAGCAATTCTTTTGGATGTGCTCAGGCGCAGACCCCGACCTACTTAACGAAAGCCCAAAATCTGAACAAATAAAATATGCCGGTATTGGTGGGACTGTCTTTTTTACAGCCGTTATGGCTTTTATTTCAGGCTCTTATGCACTATTCACAGTTTTTGATAATATGTATATCGCCATGGCATTTGGCATTGTATGGGGCTTATTGATTTTTAATTTGGACAGGTTTATTGTCTCAACAATAAAAAAGCAAGACAATTTTTGGAAAGAGTTTTTACAAGCATCTCCAAGAATTATTTTGGCTATGATTATTGCCGTTGTTATTTCAAAACCATTGGAAATTAAAATTTTTGAAAAAGAAATAAATCAGGTATTACTGGAACAGAAGAATGCATTGACGCTTCAAAATCAAAATCAAATTGCTCAACAATATACACCGGAAATATTGCGTGTAGAGAAAGAAATAGAAGCTCTGAAAATTGAGATGGATACTAAAGAAAAAGAAGTGAATGATTTGTACGAAACCTATATTGCTGAAGCTGAGGGCAGGAAAGGAACACTTCTCCTGGGTAAAGGTCCGGTTTACAAAGAGAAAAGAGAAAAGCATGATGCCTTATTAATAGAGCTGCAACAATTAAAAGAAGCTAACAAATTAAAAATCAGTGAAAAAGAAATAAGCCTTGGGGATCTCAGAGGAAAACAAGGAGAGCAAATTGCTACGAGTCAGCCAATTATAGATGGCTTTGATGGCTTAATGGCAAGAATAAATGCCATAGGTAAATTGGCATGGTTACCTTCATTTTTTATTTTGCTTTTGTTTTTAGCAATTGAAACGGCACCGGTATTGGCTAAACTATTGGCTCCAAAAGGTGCATATGACATGAAATTTCAAGATCAGGAAGATGCACTTCTGGTTTGGGTAGCACAACAAAAAAATCAGCGAGCTGAACTTCTCAAAACAGATAGTTCTCTTAATGAAAAGGTTTATTATGACATTGCGGAGGAAGAAGAAGCTTATGAATACAAAAAGCAAAAGGCCAAGGAATTGATGCAATTGCAATCGGATGTTTTTTACAATAAACAGAAGGAGATGATAACCTAAAATCAGTTAAGATCTGGTTTTATTCCAGTCGCAAATTTACAATACCAATACCATGTTTATCTTCTGTTTGGTTCATAGGAATTTCAGGACCAATTGAAAATTGAATACTTTCAACTTTTGATATGTCAAAGGATGTGTTAATATTATGCTCTAAATAATAGGGTAAAAATGTAGGATATGGTCTTGGTAAAGTAACTGTTCTGACTGTTTTTAAATTTTTGAGAGGTATATAATAATGCTTTAATTCCTGTCCTATTTCAATTACATCTCCATAAGCAGAACCATCAGACATAACCAGTGCAATTTGAAGTTTACAAATTTTATCATTTAAGGCTCTACCATAAAATGCAATGTTTTCCTTAGCTGGGAGATCTGCCATTCTCTCTTGAATTCTATCTAACACAAAATGCTTGAAGGAATAATCGTACACGGGTTTAGCAAATCTATTTTCACTATCTATAACAAATAATTCCTCAATGTTCATTTGGTATTCCGCTTCTCCATAATTATCAGTCGGTATAAGCTTAAAGGTATTGCGCCATTGTCTTACTAATAAATCGGAATCATCAATTGCTTCAAATAAATTTATAGGATTAGATGCCCTTACAACCCTTACTTTATATGTTTTTCTGTCATAAAAATCCCATTCAAACGGACGCCCCGCTTTTTCGGCTGGATAGCTTATAAATTTGTTTCCAACAGACTGAACAATAATATTATAGTTTAAATATCCCACACTAATATTTTCCGCTGAAATGGTTGCCGTATAATTATAACCATTTGTTCTGAGCATTTCTATACTATTTTTTTTAGGCCCCGTAAAGAAGGTCAATATAACTTTTTCCGGTTCTTCGGAATCAACAATTTGTACACTAATCTTTAGATCAGTGCTTTCTGTTACCTCTTCCGGAGGATCGTGTCGAAGCCAGAGTTTATCCACATTGCTTTCGGGAGCAAAAAAATCATTTAGTTTATTCACACCAAAATCATCAGTAGCCGACCAATTATTTTTCGATCCCTTTTTACTAATAATATATGTCCCCGGTTTTATCGAGAATGAGTTATTTTCAACAATTGAATTGTAATTATTTCCTTCATTAATAGTTTCTACCGTAATATTTTCACCCAAATCAATTATGTTAAGGGTCATTTTATGCTCTTTCCTTACTACAATACCTATTGTTTTCTTTGGACTATTTTGACCAAACGGATCCTTTACCCAGATCGCATCGGGTAATACCTCTAATCTCCAGACACCCTTATCCACCCTATCTAAAAAATATGCACCCTGACCATCATATTTTACGACAACTGAATTGCCATAACCGGCAATTTTTTCCAATTTATTTCTATTTTTAGGAGTTGTTCCATTAGAATTTGTATAAATAAATTTCTTTTCAGAATTATATTCTGCCAAATCCTGACCGTAATCCACCTTGAAATCATCAAACGAATTATTTCCCGGATATGTTCCAAAGTCTTTATACATTGGAATTTCATGAAATATTTCAGAGCATATCATTAAACTTAACGCTTTCTGAGGGGTATAAATTAAATTCATATAATGCGTATTATACTCTGTATTCGATTGCCCCATGTAAGTTGGGTCATAAGCAAAATGCGTTGCTATTTGAATCCCCGCTTCTCGAAAACTTCTTGCCATTGCCGGATAGATGTACGATCTTCCAACATCGGCTGCGTCAAATTCATAAACCAGTTTAGCCCCTTTATATTTTTTGATTGTTTCCTCAAACGGTATAGAATAACTATTGGCATTAGGTAACAGATTTCCTGATAACTCGCGTTTGTATCCTAAGCCCGTAGGATACCACTGAAAAGTACCCCCCTGGATATCACCCTTAAAATATGCATCCATTAAATGAACAGCATGACTTACATTATAAAAGATTGGTTTTTTTGTACCCGTTTTTCGCATGGCCTCCGTCATGTCTTTTACAAATTTTGTAACGCTTTCAGCATCACCGCGATGGTGTGGTTCATTACTCACTTCAAAAGCTAAAATATTTGGTTCATCTTTATATGCAATTCCTGTATATGGATTGATATGATTTAAAAACTGATAGAGATAATTTTGTTGTGCTTTAATGGCATCGGGATTGGTCAGGCACTCATTTTTGCCGTATTTATTAGAAAATCCTGGAGTATCTGAATCTGGTTCTGGCCATCCATCTCCCCAATATGCTATAGGTGTGATCACATAGTTAATCTTCTTTTCTTTTAACCTATAAAGCAAATAATCGAAAGTGTTTAAATATTCATTCTCTATTAAATTTCCCAGGGAATCACTGATCTGGGTATCCCATACATGCAAACGGTATAGATCAAACCCCAATCTCGAAAAATGATAAACATCACCGTCAATTTCATCTTTAATGTCAACACTCATCTTTTTTGCAGTGCGATAGGCATGAGCAAATGGAACGGTGTAATTAACTCCAAAACCTTTTACTTCCTTCCCGGAATTTTCCCAGCGCATCACGCCGTTTTTATCCACATAGATATCTGTCTTTGTCGGATTAGTCTGAGCAAGAATAGGAGATGAAGTTAAAATCAGAGCTAAAACATATATGAATTTAAGAGTGCTAATCATTAGTTTATTTTTAAAATTCTATTTCCAAAATAAAGAGTACAGAACAACAAGAATAATCATGATTGCAAAGGAACCTATATTGAATTTAGGGTTCGTTTTAAACAATTTCCTTGAAATCGGAATGGCCTTGGTATCGTCTGCTCCTTTATTTTCATATAGACTGACCATAATAATAACCAACATTGTCAAAATGCAGGTATATCCCATCTGATCCATAAAAGGCAGGTCCACAAAAAATGAACTCGTTGACCATCCTTTAGGAGCTACTTTAAAATACATGGCTATTGGAATTGAAACTAAAGCTCCAGCAATTGCGCCCTTATTCGTGGTTTTTTTCCAGAATAAGCCCAGTAAAAATACCGCCAGAATACCCGGGCTTACAACACCGGTATACTCTTGAATAAATTGGAAAGCCTGATCAATTCCTCCTAATAACGGTGCCATGATGCTTGCAATTATTAATGCAATGGCTGCAGAAATTCTACCTACATTTGCTGTAGTTCTATCACTTGCATTTTTATTGATGTATTGTTTATATATGTCCATTGTAAAAATAGTCGAAGTAGAATTCAACATGGAAGCCAGGGAAGACACAATAGCTGCTGCTAAGGCCGCAAAAGCAACACCTTTTAGTCCAACAGGTAAAAATTGTAATAACCAGGGATAGGCCTTATCCGCTTGTTCCACAGAAGGTAAATTTTTAAGTCCTGCTTCACCTAATCTCGTCATTATTTCCGGGTCGTGGACCATTACATAAGCCGCAATACCGGGAATAACAACTATTAATGGTATGACTAATTTTAATAAAGCAGCTAATATAATACCCTTTTGTGCCTCCTTTAGCGATTTAGCTGCAAGAGTTCTTTGAATAATGTATTGATTAAATCCCCAATAATATAAATTAGCAACCCACATACCTCCAACCAAAACTCCAAGACCAGGTAAGTTATTATATTCCGGATTGGACCTGTCCAGGATCATGCCAAATCTTTCAGGAACTGCATCATAAACAATTTTTAAACCTTTTACAACACCTTCTCCATCAGACACAGTATTTAACGCTATATATGTTGTTGCCAAACCGCCAAAAACCAAAAATACTACCTGAATTACATCCGTCCAGGCAACGGCCGAGAGGCCTCCATATAAAGAATAAGCAGCTGCAAATAGAGCCAATCCTATAACGCCATAGATCATTGGAATTCCCATAATAGTTTCCAGAGCAAGAGAACCTAAATACAAAACGGTAGCCAGATTTACAAAAACGTATAGGGCGATCCAAAAAACAGCCAGTATGGTTTTTAGATTTGTCGAGTATCGCTGCTCCACAAACTCCGGGATGGTGTAAATTCCTTTCTCAATAAAAATCGGTAAAAAGTATTTACCAACAATAATTAAAGTGATGGCGGCCATCCATTCATAGGAAGCAATTGCTAAGCCTGAGGCAAAACCAGATCCGGACATCCCAATAAACTGCTCTGCAGAAATATTTGCCGCAATTAAAGATGCTCCTATTGCCCACCATGGCAGTGATTTTCCAGCCAGGAAGTAATCCTCAGCATTCTTTTGATGTCCTTTTTTATCTCTGGAAACCCATAATCCTACTCCCAGAATTAAAAGTGCATAGGCTATAAATATAAAATAGTCTAATGTGCCAAAATTTGTGGTCATTAATTTTAATTTTAATTAGTTAGTATTTACCCTATTGGGAATAAAATAATATTACCACAGATTCTTCTATGGCTTCATTAGTAAACTTCAATTGTTGATTTGAATTAAACATTGGCTCATATTATTTTGTTAAGGTAGTCCCTTCATTTGGATTGGCCTCAAAGGCCTCTAATTCAATACCAAACTTCCCTTTATAAGCCAATGAAACCTTATATACATAATCTTCAATTGCATCCTCATGTATTAAATTTATGGTACAGCCACCGAAACCACCACCCATCATTCTTGCACCAATAATCGTTTCATAATCTCTTGAAAATTCTACTAAGAAATCTAACTCCGGGCAGCTCACTTCGTAGTCCTCAGATAATCCATGATGAGTTTCATACATCAAGATTCCAAAATCATTCAACTTATTTTCTTTTAACGCTTCAACTGCTTGTAGAACTCTTGCGTTTTCTTCTACAACATATTTACATCTAGCATAAATAACTTCTGGTAAAGCTCCTTTAAATTCAGCAAGCATTTTTTCATCAACATCTCTTAAAGAATTAACCTGATGGTATTTATTTTTTATGATATTAACTCCTTTTTCACACTCTTCTCTCCTTTTATTATACGCAGTCGATGCGAGACTATGAGATACATTAGTGTTTAAGAGTAACACTTTGTACGGCTTGATATTGATCGGAATATATTCATGCTCAATGGATTGACAGTCCAATAGAATTACATGGTCTTTTTTGCTCATTACAGAAGCATATTGATCCATGATGCCACACTTCGTGCCAACATAATTATGTTCGGCTCTTTGTGACAACTCCACGATACTAAGTTTTGACAACCCAAGATCGAACAATTCATTTAATCCAAAAGCCAAACCACACTCCATGGCTGCGGAACTGCTAATTCCTGCACCAACTGGAATATCGCTGGACAGTACACAATCAAATCCATTAAGCTTATCGGTTAATTGTTGAATTTCATGAATAACTCCTAAAATGTAATTCTCCCATTCTATATTACTGATTTCAATGTTATCTAAATCAATGCTAAAACTAACATCGTAATTTGCACTATAAACAGAACAAAAATGTGTAGAGTTATTCTTCCTTAGTTTAAAGATCATTTTTTTATCTATGGCAGATGGTAAAACAAACCCCATATTATAATCTGTATGCTCCCCAATGAAATTGATTCTACCGGGTGACATAACAGTAATTTGAGGGTTAAATGACTTAAATGAACACATAGTCTATGTTTTTATTGCCAATTTTAAACGTTCTTATTCAGAACAACTTTCTAAATTAAACAAACTAATATATTCTATTTAACTAATATTAAATGCATTTGATAAAGAAAATAAAAGATTATATTCAAAATAGTGACAACGTGATCTATAAATTCAATCATCCGGGTCGAGAAAAAATATATCATTTACTCTTTTCTCAAAAATCTTTGAAATTTTTAGTGCTAAAACAGTAGATGGCACATATTTATTCAGCTCCATGGCATTTATGGTTTGTCGACTAACACCAATAAGTTCAGCTAATTGTGCCTGTGTTATATTTTTTATGGCCCTCTCTACTTTTAGATTATTCTTCATAATGGATCATTTTTTTTGTTTTGAATATCATATAGTGAAACCTTAAAATAAAGAAGAGTAAAATAGTAAACATATTATAAATTAACACGTGGAAGAATGGCATGTCATAAACAATAATGATACTTAAAATAAGCACAATATAATTCACATAGGTAGCCCATATCAAAGATTCGGTTCTAATTGTTGCACTATATTCGTCCTCATCTTTTAGCTTACAGAAAGCCACTAAGATGCCACCGACAATTATCATTAAAGATGCAATTTCATCAGCAATATTATTTTCAGACCAGGTCCGACTTTTGTTTTGTGCAAAAAATCCCTCTTTTTCTCCGATAAGAGGGAATACATTCGCTGACCAGTTGGGATATTCGAATTCGTTTAAAGACAAAATTATACCCAAAACCATGCCTAGTCCAAAGATGATCCATCCAAATAGTTTGTACCTGTGTGGAAATAAATAACGTGTTTTCATTTTTAATTATTTAAAATTATTATACAAATGTAAAGTATATTTTACTTTTAGTCAAATATTTATTACTTTTTACTCGATTTATTCATAAATCTTCATATTTTATTCTGCAAATTCACGAAAATTATATTTACTCGTAATTGAGAAATCTCTATTTTTAACAAATGGAAGACCTTCTTCAAATAACTGCGGAAAACGCTGAAAAAATACTTTTTGAACTATATGATATCAAGGGAGTTGCAACGTCTCTGTCAGGAGAAATTGATTTCAATTTCAGGATAAAAATAAAAAATAAGGGAGGCTACATTCTTAAAATTTCCGGACCTGATGAAGATCAAGAATATCTGGAATTCCAAAAGGAGCTTCTTCTATTCATGGAAAAAAATGGGAGGAATCTAATTAGTCCAAGAGTAATAAAAGACAAATTCGGAAAATTTAATTCCAAAATTACGGACGATCATGGGAAACAGTGGAAAGTTCGCCTTTTGACATGGATTTCAGGTAGGATATGGAGCACGGTTCATCCTCGATCAGACGATCTACACTTTAGTTTAGGCGAACAAAATGGTCTTCTAACAAAGTTATTGCAACCTTTTAAACACCCTAAAGCTTCCCGTAAATTTGATTGGGACATCTCGCAGTCTCTTTGGACCAAAGAATATCTTCATTTATTTAAAGGTGAGCAAAGAGAGGTCATCTCTCATTTCCAAAGTAAATTTGAAAATACGTTAAATCACTATTCAACACTTAGAAAGGGGATGGTTCACAATGATGTCAACGATAATAATATTATCGTTTCTTCTGATCTAATTTCACCAAAAGTAAAAGCAATAATTGATTTTGGCGATACCATTAAAACAGAGATCATAAATGATGTGGCTATAACTTGTGCCTATGCGATCATGAATTATAATGATCCCTTAGAAATAGCTAATCAAATAGTCAAGGGTTATCACTCAACTTTTAAACTACAAGAGAAAGAGTTAAAGTATCTGTATAGTGCTATTGCTATGAGGTTAGTTATTACGGTAACTAAATCTGTACTAAATAAAATTGACCATCCTAACAATTCCTATTTATGGGTCAGTGAAAAACCGGCTTGGGAATTACTCAATAAATGGTATTCAATTGATGAAGAGCTTGCAATAATTAACTTTAGGGAAAGTTGTGGGTTTTTGGCTCACCCAAATGAGAGAAAATTTAATAAATGGGCCAGGGAGAATAACTTTTTGTTGTCTGATTTATTTCCATCAGTTCATCTGAACGAGATTCGTTTAATAGATCTAAGTGTTTCCAGCAAATGGATCGGGCACAAGGAAGAATACTGTGATGTCGATCTATTTCAATATAGAATGATAAAACTTCGAGCTCAACATCCTGATAAAATTATTGCTGGAGGCTATTTAGAGCCACGTTCTGTTTACGCTTCCTCTTCGTACAATAAAATAGGAAATTTCGGAAAAGAAAGTAAAACAATACATCTGGGAATTGACTTGTGGTTACCTGCTAAAACCCCTGTGCACGCTCTTTTTGATGGTGAGGTAATCATGGCAGTCAATAACGCAGGAGATAAGGAATATGGAGGTCTCATAGTTTTAAAACACGCTTTAAAAGATTTTGTTTTCTACTCACTTTATGGTCATTTGTCTGTTGAAAGTACTTTAAAAAGAAAGGTGGGAGAATCCTTAAAAAAAGGACATACAATAGCTTATTTAGGAAATTATCCTGAAAATGGCAATTGGGCTTCTCATCTTCATTTTCAAATAATGCTCACGATGCTTGAGTTTAAAAAGGACTTTCCGGGTGTTGCCTATCACAATCAGATCGGGGTTTGGAAAAGCCTGTGTCCCGATCCAAATTTATTGTTCAAATTAAAAGCCTTAGTGGAAAAAACATCAAAGAAAGATGAAGATTTAATTTCCTATCGTAAAAAATATCTGGGGAAAAGTTTAGGTCTAAATTATAAATCCCCTCTTAGAATTGTTCGTGGGGAAGGTCAATATCTACTGGATCAAAATGGGAAGAAATATTTAGATACCGTAAATAACGTTGCTCATGTAGGCCATGAAAATTACAACATTGTCAAAGCCGGGCAGGAACAAATGGCCTTACTAAACACAAATTCTCGCTATTTAAACGAAAACATAAACGAATTAACAGAGGAGCTACTTAAAACATTGCCCGCTGAATTAAATGTTTTACATTTTGTGAATTCCGGTAGTGAAGCCAATGAATTGGCCATTCGAATGGTCAAGGCAGCGACCGGCAGCAAGGATTTTATTGCTTCTGAAATGGGATATCATGGAAATTCGAATAGTTGCATTGATATAAGCTCCTATAAATTTGACGGCAAGGGAGGTGCAGGGGCCACTGAATATACACACATATTTCCATTACCGGATGCCTTTAGAGGAAAGTATAGAGGAAAAGGTGCCGGAGAAAAATATGCCAATGAGGTGAAAATTCAAATTGAAAATATTCAGGCCCAAAACCGAAACATCGGTGCTTTCATCATTGAACCCATAATAAGTTGCGGAGGGCAAATAGAATTACCTGTTGAATTTTTAAAAGAATCTTATAATTATGTAAAAGATGCCGGCGGACTTTGCATTTCAGATGAAGTACAAGTAGGTTGTGGTCGATTAGGAAAATCCTTCTGGGGGTTTAAACTCCATAACGTTATTCCCGACATTGTTACAATTGGAAAACCGTTAGGAAATGGCCACCCATTGGCGGCAGTGGTTTGCACACAAAAAGTTGCCGATTTGTTTGCGAATAGAATGGAGTACTTTAATACTTTCCGGGGAAATCCCGTTTCTTGTGCAATTGGAACTGAAGTTCTAAGAACTATAAAAAGGGAAAAACTTCAGGAAAATGCCTTGGAAATTGGAGAATATTTAAAAAAGGAATTAAATCTTTTGGCACGAGATTATCCAATCATCGGTGATGTCCGTGGACAGGGGTTCTTTTTAGGCGTTGAATTGGTCAACAGTAAAATGTTGCCGCTTGCAGAAAAAACGATCTATCTGGTAAATAGAATGAGAGACTATGGAATTCTGATGAGCTCTGATGGTCCGGATAATAATGTGCTAAAAATCAAGCCACCAATGGTATTTAATAAAGAAAATGCGCGAGATCTTATTTTCTATTTAAAAAAAGTACTTTCCGAAGATTTTATGCTGACCTATTAATATTTTAGTTCATAATTCATAGGATCATCTTAATGAGATCAATTGATATGTTTAAAAGAGGCTGTCCGAAAAGGTCTAATTTGTCATTTCGACCCTGCCTAGAATTCGGTAGGCAGGAATGACATTATACTTTCCTTTTCAGACAGCCTCTTCTATTGTAATTAATACTTATTTCGATAATTCGGGGATTACACCGTACACATAGTCTCCATGAATACCGGTAAAATATTTTCCAACCTTTTTCCCTCTGGCTTTACGTGCTTCAGCATCCGGCCATGCTTCTTTGGCCAAATCTCCACTTCTCTTAAACATTTTATCCAGATCTGCCATAGAATCTAAATAGAAAGCTTCGATAAACTCCGTTCTATCTGAACCATAGGCATGTGAACTCGGATAATATCCTTTGATATACTCATTTTTATGGACAACCTTTTCCAAATGCTCGTCGCGAAGTTCCTTATATTCTTTGAATGAACCATCCTCCGGAAAATCAAAATGACTTTTTCTTATATATAAAATCATATCATCCGATTTCTCTCCAACAAGTTTTGCGCCAGACATGGTAGCGTAAATTTCATCCGAATGCTCAGGGGCGTAATAGGCTCCTCGTTTTTTAAAATATGCTTTCCTTGCATCCTCATCCGGCCAGGCTTCATCTTCCAGTTCGTCGTTTCTTTTTGAAGCTTTATCAATAGCATTCCAATCTTTATATACCTGTACATAGAGCAATTCAGAATTGTCAGGAGTTAGTTTATGCAAAAATATTGAGGCACCCATCAAATGTTCATTTTTCATGGTTATCTTGTCCAGGTATTCCTTTTCAACTGCCTTCCAAGTGTCCATATCCCAATCTTCATAATCCATGTTCCAATGCATTGTTGTTACAGAAATATATTCAGGTCTTTCTTGTTCATCTCCTTGTGCAAAAGAAGTTGTACTATTCAATAATAATGCAATAGCGAATAAAATCCAGAGTTGGTTTTTTGTTTTCATATAAGTTTAATTTTAGTTATTATTTGAAAGTAATTTATTGATATTTCAATGTATAAGAAAATACTAAAGGACGAACTACTGTATAAATTGTCCGAAAGCACGGATATTTTTATCAAGGCTTATTACAAAATTGTCGATTTTGGTGAAATTAAATAATATTAACTTGAGAAATAAACAGAGAAAACACGTTTATTAAAGATTAAAATAGTTTTTTTTGAAGATTTTTAGGCATTCCTTTTACAACCAGATCATAGGAGTGATCTATTAATTCTTTCAGTAGATCCTGGGGTACAATCAATATTTCTATCGTGTTCCAATGCTTTTTGTTCATGTGGAATCCCGATATAATTCTACCATCATATTCGTCGCGCAGTTCAATGGCTCTTTCCGGGTCGCATTTCAAATTTACCGTTGGAGGCTGATGATCCAATCCTGATAAGACAAACATTTTCCCCAATACTTTAAACACCAGAGTTATTTCATCAAAAGGGAACTCTTCTGTTACTCCTTTTTTACCTATACAATATTCTCTAACCTCTTCTATATTCATTTTAATATTCTTTCCATCACTCTTTCAGGGTGTTTTAAATATGTAAAAGAAAACTGATGAACAACCTCACTATCTAATCTGCCATTATCTGTGGATATTTCTATCATTCGGCTTTAACTTTTTTAAGCATTCCCAAATGTGTATGGATGAAACTATCGTTGTATTTTAATCCATAGCCGAAAATTCTATCGAGAGAAGAGTGTCCGAATAAAATAATACCCGTCAAAATTAATAACTCATTATTCACATAAGCTCCGATCAGATAAATTACGAGCGCAATTCCTTTATGATGAAAGATATTGTAAGTAATTGCTCCAATTTTTGGATTGAAAATATATCCTAACATGCCAATATCCGGAGTTATAATCAAAATTAGATACCACCACCATTCAAAGTCCAACAAGGAAAACAAATATATTGAAAACAAAAACATTGTAGCATTTTCAATTTTTAAGAGGCCTTTCATAATCTATTATTTTTGTTAGTGATTCAAATATAGGCAAAAAAAAACTCCTTTTAAAAAAGGAGTCTTAAACAATTTATTGTAAATCGCTCATTTAAGCGTCAGCCAAAACATCAATATTAGTAGTTACTGTAACTGATGGTGGAGTAACCAAATGTTGTTTTACAGGACATTGATCAACAACCATTTTAATCGCTCTATTGTATTTAGTAGGAAAATCTTCATTTAAATTTACCTTTATACCCATATCTTCTACCATATTGGTAGCTGGATTATGTTCAATTTTTTGAGTTAAAGTAACTCCTTCTAAAGACATATTTCTTTGGTTTAAAAAGGCTCTTACATAAACTGCAGAACACATACCTACAGTTGATAAAAAGATCATATATGGTGAATCATCCATAGTTATATCTCTTCCGTTATAAGAAGGAATTATCTTTTCTGTTCTATCAAATCTTATTTCAATATTCATATTAAAAGTTTTTAAATTCTTTGACAAAATTACGACTCTTAATTGATGAATTGTGTAACCTGAGTTACGTTAATTTAATTAATGATTTAACTAAATCTCATGTTAGAATGAACAGGTCCGAAGCTATTCCATCCGCAAAAAACTTTCCTTTTTTAGTAATTAGGAGAACCCCGTTTACTATTTCTAAAGAATTATTGGTCAAATGATATTGTGCATTTTTTAAAAGTCTATGTTTATATTCCTCGCTAAATTCTACTGCTACCTGATTCAAAGAAACCCCCCAAATAGTTCTCAATCCTGTCATGATGAGTTCATTAAATTTATCTGCTTGGCCTAAGGTTTCCATCTGATGAGGTAATTCATTATTCCGAATGCTTTTGATGTATCTTGCGTTATTCGATACGTTCCAACTACGATTTGTTCCGTTAAATGAATGAGAAGATGGTCCAATTCCTAAATAAGAATGTCCTTTCCAATAGGATATATTATGCTTAGAAAAATAATTGGGTTTGCCAAAATTAGAAATTTCATATTGTTCAAAGCCATGTTTCGAAGTTTCATCAACTAAAATATTAAAGTGCTGTGCCGCTAATTTTTCATCCAGAGGAGGATATTTTCCGGTTTTTATAAAGTAATAAAGGGCTGTTTTTGGTTCAACGGTCAAAGCATAACTGGATATATGAGGTATGTCATAATCAAATGATTTTTCTAAATTCTTCCTCCATTTATCCAAGGACATATTAGTAATTCCATAAATCAGGTCAATTGTTATATTATCAAAGTATTTGGAGGCCAGACGTAGAGATTTTTCAGATTCTTGTGAAGAATGGGCTCGATTCATCATTCTTAGATCATCATCAAAAAAAGATTGAACTCCGATACTTAATCTGTTGATCAATGTTTTTGATACTTCAATAATTTTAATTTTTGTCAAATCATCCGGATTTGCTTCTAAAGTAATCTCTACATTTCCAGATACTCGATAGTTTTTATAAATAACATCTATCAAAAAATTCAAATCATCAATTTCTAATAAACTAGGGGTTCCTCCTCCAAAATATATCGTTTCTATATTTTTATTTACTTCACTTTTTCTTAGAATTAACTCTTTTCCCAGAGCCTCAATCATTTCTGACTTTTTCTTAAGTGATGTGGAAAAATGAAAATCACAATAGGTACATGCCTGTTTACAAAATGGGATATGGATGTAAATTCCACTCAAATTAATAGATTTTAAATGCAGAACGCAGGTTTAAAAATACTACAAGTTCATTTAAAATAGCAAAAAAGAAAAATTTAAATTATTCGTCATCAAGAATAACAAAATACTATAAGTTAGGTAACATTTGTTATGTTTATTCTAATCCAATATCGTAACTTTATTACTTATTTATAAAAGCATTTATTATGTATGTACATGTAGTTTCATTTAAGGTAAAGCCGGGAGAAGAAATAACTTTTGTAGAGTTGCAAAAATTTGAGGAAAAAATGGATGCAAAACCTGCAGGGCTGGATCATTTTCATATATTCAAAGATTTAAATGAGGAAAATCGATTTTTTTTGATCGAATATTGGCAAAGCAAAGAAGACAAAGAAAAATTAGAAGCATCGTCTGACTATCAGCATTTTCAAGACTTGCGAAAATTGGCAATAGAGAAAAAATTTGAGATACATGAATGTGATCTGATCGTTTAAGTTAACCCAATCTGTTTTTATTTTGATTGACAAATGCACCCCAGCCTGAATAACCCTTGTCGGAAGATACGTTTCCTGAATTATAATAATGGCAAACTGCCGCTGCTAAACCATCAGTCGCATCCAGATTTTTTGGTAATTCGTTTATCTTCAAAATGTTTTGTAACATTTTAGCTACTTGTTCTTTTGAAGCATTTCCATTACCCGTAATGGCCATCTTAATTTTTTTCGGTGAATATTCTGTAATTGGTACTTCCCTTATCAAACAAGCGGCCATGGCAACACCTTGTGCCCTACCCAACTTTAACATAGATTGAACATTTTTGCCAAAAAATGGAGCTTCAATAGCAATTTCATCGGGATGGTAAGTATCCACCAAATGAAGCGTTCTTTCAAAAATTAATTTGAGTTTGGTATAATGATCGTTATATTTTTTAAGTATCAGTTCATCCATTTGCATTAACTCCATACTTTTATTCACAACCTTAACCAGTCCAAAACCCATTATTGTGGTTCCCGGATCAATCCCTAATATAATTTTTTCAGAAGGCAATTTTATATATTATTTTGTTTCTTTGTGTAAATGTACAATAACTTAAAGAAATATAAATCCACATTCATTTTACTCGTGAAATTTCTCATAGTAAGTGGCGCATATTATTTTATTTCACAAAAAATTTCTAATAATGATCTCTTTGAAAATACCGGATTTCTTACTGATTCAGCGAGGGATATTTTAGACAATCCCAATGTTCTGTTTCTCCTATTTTTATTTACTTTTTTCAATTGGTACCTGGAAATATTAAAATGGAAGACTTTAGTTGCTTCTGTAAAAAAAATCACATTCTTTGATGCTTTAAAACAGAGTTTATCCTCGCTCACCGCATCTTTGCTTACACCGAACAGAATTGGAGAGTATGGGGCTAAAGCAATCTATTATCCTAAAAATGAAAGGTATAATATTTTGTTCATGAATTTCTTAGGCAATATTAATCAGATGTTTATGACGGTGTTGTTTGGTGCTTTTGGACTATTTTTTTTAATACGATTCCTACCGATCAGCATAAAACTATCCGAATTACAAATTTTTGGTGCATTGATCAGTTTTGTTTTAGTGCTCTTGTTTTCACTGAGTAAAAAAGTTAAAATCTACTTAAATAAAATAACTAATCTATTGAGAACCGTCACTCCAAAAATTCATTTTCTGAACTTATTCTATTCCTTTTTAAGATATCTTGTTTTTTCACATCAGTTTTATTTTTTGTTATTCTTTTTTGGTTCAGATTTAGATTATTTTAGTGCAATGCCAATAATTTTTACTATGTATCTTCTTGCATCCATAATTCCAAGTTTTGTTTTTTTTGATTGGCTGATAAAGGGATCAGTAGCAGTTTCGCTATTCAGTGTTTTCCATATCAATGAAATGCTTATTTTGAGCATTACAAGCATAATGTGGTTGGCAAATTTTGCCTTTCCTTCCTTAATTGGCAGTTATTTTGTGTTAACCTTCACAGAACCGGTAAGTCCTGAATTGGAAGAAAATATTATTTCCATATGATAGCGCTAACTATCATTATATCAATAACATACTTCTTGCTTATATTTTTTTTTATACTGGGGTTTTATCGAATAAGAGAATTTAAATCTGAAGATTCAATTGAAAGCTTGGGGTTCTCCATTGTTATACCTTTTAGAAATGAGGTTGAAAATTTACCTAAACTATTAAAAAGTATTTCTCAACTTAATTACCCTAAAGATAAGTTTGAAATTATTCTGGTAAATGATGATTCAAATGATGGTTCTGTAGGAATAATTGAAAAATATAAAGATCTAAATTCAAAATCTGCCACGCCATACCCTTCTGCAGAAAAACCGGCAGGCGGGTTCAGAATGTCCATAATTAACAATGAGCAAAAATCCAATTCACCAAAAAAAGATGCCATTGATGTCGCTATAAAAAAAGCTAATTTTAATTGGATTATTACTACAGATGCTGATTGTATTGTTCCTTCAAATTGGTTAAATATTTTGAATGATTTTATAGAATCTCAAGAACCTAAAATGGTTGTTATGCCCGTGTCTTATGACGCCGATAGAAGCATTTTAGATAGTTTTCAAATTCTAGAACTTTTGAGCTTACAAGGGGCTACCATTGGTGGTTTCGGGATTAAGTATCCATTCTTATGTAACGGAGCCAATCTGTGTTATGATAAAAAATGCTTTTTAGAGCTGGAAGGTTTTTCAGGAAATGATAATATTGCAAGTGGCGACGACATTTTTATGCTTGAAAAAATGGTGAAAAAATATCCTGACAAAGTCAAATATTTAAAATCAAGAGATGTAATTGTCAAGACGAAGACGGAAGATCAATTTTCCGCACTAGTGAATCAACGTATTCGATGGGCAACAAAATCTACTTCATACAATAACCTCTTTGGAAAATTAGTCGGTCTGGTTGTTTTACTTATGAATTTTTGGATTGTAATACTTCTTGTATTGACAATTACTAATGTTATCATTTGGCAATTTTTGGCACTTACTTTCATCATTAAGTTTCTTATTGATCTATTATTATTGCTCCCTAGTGCATTTTTCTTTAAACAACAAAAAACCTTGCGTAACTATTTTATAAGCAGTTTTTTATATCCTTTTTATAATACTTTCATTGCCATTTTAACTTTGAAGAGAAGCTATGAATGGAAGGGTCGAAAGTTTTCAAAATAGCAAACTATCCATCATTGCTTAACCCTGATCAGTATGGGTAACTTAAATTGTGACTTGACAGGTATCCCTCTTTTAATTGCAGGCTGAGTAAGTGTAGGGATTTGGTTTATGCTGGCGATCAAAACACTATCTAAATTGGGTATTTTATCATTTACTAACTCTGAAGAATTTATTCGAGAAATTCTAATTTTGCTATCTTGAGCTATGGATAGTTCAACATAAATAGTGTCGTATGTAGCAGTGGGTCCTTTAATATTTTTTAGCACTATAAGTACTTCTAATTGTTCTACTAATTCAGTCCCAAAACATTGCTCTTGCTTTTCATCACCGTCCAAGTTCTCACAATTTCCAAACATTGGATAAACATCAACAGTAGAATAATCAATTATGGTATCCATGGCTATGGATTCATTTTTCGCTGATATTCTTTTTGATGAAAAAAAATCACAGGAAGTAAATAAAAAAACAAATATTACAGCAATAAATAGACGTTGCATCTGTGTTGTTCAATTAATAAGGTGAAAGTACAAATTATTTTGAGATGACTTATAAATTGTTAAAAACCTATAGTAAAATGTAGGCTGACGATTATATGTTAAATTTTTTAAAGACTTATTTCTAAAAAAAATTACTACAATATTTATTATCACGTTTGCGACTATTTTAGAATAATTACCTCTCCGTCTATTTAAAGTTTGCTAAATTTGAAAATTCAGATTTCCATTTTATTAATGAACATACTTTTTTCGTTTTATGCAGGGTTAATTGCCTCTATCTTGCACGTTTTAACCGGGCCGGATCATCTAGCTGCTGTAATGCCATTTGCAATAGAATCCAAAAAGAAGGCATGGAAAATTGGTCTCTTTTGGGGGGTTGGTCATCTTATAGGAATGTTATTCATAGGTGTATTATTCTTAATTTTTAAAGACCTGATACCTGTTGATAAAATATCCAATTATAGTGAGCAAATAGTTGGTATTGTTCTGATTGGCATAGGTTTATGGTCTTTTTATAGAATTTTTAATCAAAGTAAAAATCATAAGCATTTACATATTCATAGTGAAAATGCACCTATAATACACAAGCATCAGCACGAACATTTTCATGAAAAAACCCATCATCATAAGCATCAAAAAGATTTGAAACAGAGTAATCTTGCATCGTTCTCTATAGGCTTCTTGCATGGTCTGGCCGGTATCGCTCATTTTTTATTGTTTCTTCCGGTATTAGGTTTCGACTCACAATCAGAATCCGTATTTTATATTTTGGGGTTTATGGTGGGTATAATCGTGGCTATGACATCATTCGCTGTTGTCATTGGAAAAATGTCTTCGGCTGTTAAAAACGGACATAACGAAGTTCTGTTCAAAGGTATCCGCTTGGCCGGTGGATTGTTTGCTGTAATAATTGGTGTTTATTGGTTGTTTAGTAAATAAATAATTTCTTGAATAAACTACCTCGACGCAAGCATACGAGGTATTAAATTGAGTTTGCTATGCAAACAACCAGATTTTCCGACCCAAGGGTCGGGGAATTAAACCTTATCTTCTCGTCCGCCGAAGCGTACGCGAAGGAGGATTAAATTTCCTTTTCAATGACTCGTCCTGATTTTTGTTTACAGTTTTACTTAATATTTATGTTTCTATTTCTCGCTGATATCGCAGATCTGCTTGCAGCGAAGCATTTGTTTATGATCACTTTTATTATTTCGCTTTCATCTTCTAGTTCACGCACATACCGCGGACCTGTCTTGGTCTTTAGGTTTTATTGAAGATCCAGTGTGACAAATTTTTAACTTTTAACAAAATTAGCATATCCTTGGTAATTGTTCTCCTATCAACGGAGTAACGATTCGTTTTCCACCAATGCTACTATGCATCACCACTTTATTAGGGTGATCTTCAGTAATTTCACCAATACAAATAGCATTTTTTCCCTTCTCATCCTTATTCATCATACCAAGAACGTCATCAGCAACCCAGCTTCTACAATAGCAATAAATACACCTTCATTTGCTACGTACAACGGATCTAATCCTAAAATTTCGCAGGCCGCTGCGACTTGCTTCTCAAGCGGCAATTTATCTTCAAAAATGGTAATTCCATTATTAATATCAATTGCTATTTCAGACAAAACGCTTGCTACTCCCCCTCTTGTAGGATCGCGAAACAAGTGTATTTTATCTCCAAATTTATCTAATAATTTGTTGGTCAAAAAATTTACATTGGTCGTATCACTTACAATGGTTGATTCAAACTCAAGGCCTTCTCGTTGTGACATGATTGCCATTCCGTGCTGGGCGATAAAGCCGTTAACAATAATTTTATCCCCGGCAATAATATTTTCTGTTGAAATGTTTGCTTTTGGATGTACTTCGCCAAACCCTGTAGTATTGATAAATATTTTATCTCCCTTTCCTCGTTCCACGACCTTTGTGTCTCCCGTTACAATCTGAACACCACTTTCATCTGCCGCAATTTTTACGGAATTTACGATATCGACAAATTCCTCAATCTTTAAACCTTCCTCGACTATAAAAGCGAGCGATAAATACTTGGGAATAGCGCCACACATAGCAACGTCATTTACCGTTCCATTTACTGCTAATTCACCAATGTTACCCCCTTTAAAAAATATTGGAGAGATTACAAAACTATCCGTGGAAATGGCAATTTTATTTTCAATTTTCAGGATGGCCCCATCATGTTTTTGATCTAAAAACGGATTGCTAAAGGTTTTAAATATTATCTTATCAAGTAATTCACGTGTCATTAGACCTCCACTCCCATGACCCATATTTATTGTGTCAAAACCAAGTTCAGATAAATCCATTTTTATGAAGAAATTAAATTATTAGAGAAATGATAGTAGGCTGCACAAGCACCTTCTGAAGAAACCATCGGTGCTCCTAAAGGCTTAAAAGGAGTGCAATTTTTACCAAACTGGCTGCATTCAAATGGCTTTTTTATACCCTTTAAAATTTCACCTGCTATACAGTCAGAATTTTCAGGTACAACGATATTATTAATGCCAAATTTTAACTCCGCGTCAAAATCCTTAAACTCCTTTCTTAATCTGTATCCACTGGAAGGAATTTCGCCAATGCCTCTCCATTCTCTATCACCAATTTCAAAAATCTGATGAATAACTTTCAATGCGGCTTTGTTTCCTTCCTCTTTTACGACCCGCGCATATTGATTTTCAACTTTATGAAACCCTTTTTCTAATTGTTGTACCGCCATATAAATGCCTTGCACCAAATCAAGTGGTTCAAATCCCGTTATTATTATCGGAATTTTATATTTTTCTGCTAAAGGATAATATTCTTGAAAACCCATGATAGCACACACATGTCCAGCGCCTAAAAAAGCATCTATATTGCTGAACTCATCATCCAATATTGCCTCCATAGCAGGTGGAACAAGTACGTGAGATACAAGAATGGAATAGTTTTTTACATTCTCCTTTTGCGCATGTAAAACAGATAATGCATTTGCCGGAGCAGTTGTTTCAAATCCAACCGCAAAAAATACAACTTCTTTATTAGGGTTATTTTTTGCAATATTTACCGCTTCTAAGGGGGAATATAAAATACGTAAATCTCCTCCACTTGCTTTAGCTTCCATCAGGCTTTTTTTACTGCCCGGAACTCGGATCATATCTCCAAAGGAACAGACAATTACATCATTTTCCAACAATTCAATGGCCTTGTCGATCAAATTTAAAGGCGTCACACAAACCGGACAACCCGGTCCGTGGATCATCCTTACTTTATCCGGGAGTAATTCCAGGATTCCGTTCTTGACCAAACCGTGTGTTTGACCTCCGCAAATTTCCATAATATTCCAGGGTCTGGTAATGGATCCTTCAATGAGTTTCAAATAACTCTGGGTTGCTTCTAAATTTCTATATTCACTTAAATATTTCATTCTAAATTAAGGATATCTACAATTTAAATAGTACATGATCTGACCATAGGATATGTTTTCGTCATTAGGAGCCAAGTTACGGTTAAAATATAATTTATACTTTGTTCCTGCCAATTCTTTCAGCATATCTATCAATATCGTGTTTTGAAAAACCCCTCCGCTACAAGCAATTTTTTCAAATTTATTTCTCTGTGCTTGATCAATTATAATTGTTGCTAAAGTGTATAAAAAGTTTAAGATGATCTGTTCTCTTTTCAATCCTTTTTTAAAATCTACATATAGATTTTTAAACAGTGAACTTGTTGAAACTAGATTCGCACTATTGACAAAACAATAGGACTTGCAATTCTCCAAATCATATTGCACTATCCTGTTTTCTAACAAGATCGCCGCTTGTCCTTCATAAGTGTTAATATCACAAATATCGAGTAAGGCAGCAACAGCATCGAATAATCTGCCAACTGAAGAGGTTTTTAACTTATTTCTCTTTTTTACCTCACGGTAAATCGAAGTTTCCTCTTCATTGAATTTTCCTTCCATGACAGGTTCCAACTCTGTATTCACTAAGGACAACAATGAAATTCTAGGTTCCTTTGCCATTTTATCACCTGCTATCCAATCAAAATATTCAAAATGAGAAATTCTTTCTATTTTATTGGTTTGATAACTAAAAAATTCTCCTCCCCATATTTGTCCATCATCACCATATCCAGTACCGTCCCATACCACTCCCAAAATAGGATCAGCATCTTCAAAAAGTTCATGTTCTCCTAGAACAGAAGCAAAATGAGCTTTATGGTGTTGTATTTCGTATAAAGCAGACCCTTCTTTTTTTGTTAGCTCTCTCCCATGCAGACTACTTTGATAAGCCGGGTGGCTATCGATTAATACAACATCGGGTTTCTGCTCGAATAAGTGGATAAACTTTTCGACAGTGTTTGTGAATCTTTTATAAACATCATAATTGTCTAAATTTCCTAAATACTGACTAATATATAGATAATCGTTTGGTAGAAAAGCAATAGTGCTTTTTAAATGCCCTCCCATCGCGAGGATCCTCTCCCTGCTAATTATCTTTTTCCCAAAGTAGTTTGGCGCATATCCCCGGGATCGCCTGAACAAAACTTCCTGATCAAATTTGGTACTAAACTTCACGACCGAATCATCCTGAGGATTGACAATCTCCAGATCATGATCTAAAAAATAATCGACTACATTTTTTAAAACATCAAAAGACTCGTTATCATCAAAAATGATTGGAGAACCGTGTAAGTTACCACTCGTTGCAATCATTGGAATTTTTAATTCTGCCGACAATAGTTCCAAAATCCCGGTATACGGTAACATTATTCCAATTTGATTTAAGCCCGGGGCAATATCTGCTAAGGCTATATTTCCTTTAAAATGTGTTTTGGGAATAATTACAATCGGTCTTTGCGTAGATTGAAATGCTCTTCTTTGATTTTTGTTGATCTTAAGATGCTGCTCCAATAGACTCAGACTGGGGTACAATATAGCAAAAGGTTTTTTTGGTCTTCTTTTTTTTTGTCTCAAGGCTTGAACAGACTTTTGATTACGCGCATCACAACAAAGTAAATAACCACTGGTATTTTTAATGGCAATTATTTTTCCATCTCTTATCAGATCTGCCGTTTTCTTAAAAATTTCACTCTTTGAAATATTTAATTTAATGCCTTCGCGGTCTCTTAATACCATTTCAATTCCACATGTTTCGCAGGTATTCGTCTGTGAATGAAACCTTCTGTTCTTTGGATCAGTGTACTCTCTGTTACAGGATGCACACATCTGAAAATCGTCAATGGTAGTATTTGACCTTTCAAAGGGAAAAGTTCTGGTAATTGCCCATCTCGGGCCACAATTCACGCAGGTAGTAAATGGATAGCCGGATCTTCTGTTTTCAATCTCAACAATTTCTTTTTTACACTTTTCACAGATAGCAAAATCAGGAGTAAGTGGTAGATTAAGTTTTCCTTGTATTGTTGAAGGTACAATTCTGAAATCATCAAATTCCAGAAATGAAATTTCATGTAAGTCACTTTCTAGTATCAAGGAAATCGGTGGGGGCTTATCTATTAATTTCTGATAAAAGGACTGTATTTCTGATTTCTTTCCGGTGAGGTAGATGATGACCCCTTTTTCATTATTGGAAATGGTTCCAACAAGGTTATTCTCAACCGCCAAAACAAATACATAAGGACGAAAACCTACCCCCTGTACTCGCCCATTGATAACTATTTTATATGTTTTAAGCATTAAAAAATCTTAAATGAAGATAAAGAATAGGCTAATTTAAAAAAATTCAGCATGCAATTTTTTAGTCAGTTCTAAGATTTGTTCTATTGTTTTGGGAATGGCCTCTTTAACTTTTGATGATAATTCAATGGTCATAGGAACCATTTCTTTTATTGAAATTGTAAATAAAGGTATATTCGGTTTGGAGTCCATTAAATAGACTGCTTCGATCATATCCTTTAATCCTACATCGTGTACGCTTAAAGCGGAAGGAAAATCGGATGCGAATTTTGGTCGGATTAATGAAATTG
>PVMS01021303.1_pt1 | contig 29881 bp, 24 predicted proteins | sample 1853461 | NCBI WGS metagenome assembly PVMS01 (sample SAMN08582032, study PRJNA380276) | Marine sediment metagenome, whole genome shotgun sequencing project. | isolation source: ocean sediment barecode stripped | collected 2017
GTAAATTCCGACTGCATGCCCAATTCCTTTTAATTCCACATCACCTAATTTGGTTATTGGAAATCCATTGTTTCTAATTTCTTTGTACACTTCTTCAGAAACTAAAAACTGACTATTATAAACCTTATTTAATTGTTCAATCCTTGACGAAATGATTACATTGGATCCTGTTAAAGAATATTGTTTTCTATATGTATTACCAATATTTCCGGCAATTACTTTTCCGCTGTGTAATCCGATACCAATTCTAATTTTAGGTATTTTCCCAACTTCGGCAAGCTCTTTTATTTTATTAAGAATGGCGTATCCTGCTGCCACAGCGTTGGTAGCATGAATGTTGGTAGCAACGGGCGCTCCAAAAACAGCCATTATTCCATCTCCAAGAATTTGGTTCGTAATTCCCTTATGATTTTTGACAATTTCAATTAAATTGCCAAATACTTCGTTCTGGAAAGAGGCTACTTCTTCCGGAGCCCTTGAATCGGCGAAAACAGTAAAATCCCTTATGTCTAAGAACATTATAGTTACATCATATAATTTACTATCAATATCTCCTTCGATCTTTACAAGTTCTTTAACAATTTCTTCTGACACTTGTTGACCAAAAAGAGTTTCAATTTTATGCAACATGTTTTCTGTTTTATTCTGTTCATCTTCTAAAGCCAAATGTTGTTTAGCTAACTGGGTATGTTGGACTTCAATCTTATCTTTTTGTTTTGATAGTTCTTTTGTTCGTTCAATTACTTTATACTCAAGATTTTCATTCAGATCTTTCAATTGTGCATTGGTAGTTTCAATTATTTCGAATTGGCGTGCATTGTTAACTGCAATACCTATTTGATCACCGATCATTTCCAGGAGTTCTTCATCCTTTGAATCAAACAATCCTACGTTTGGGCTTTCTACGGAAATTACACCCACCAAGTCTTCCTGAATGAGCAGAGGAACTGCCATCTGGCTGCCACAATTTTTGATCCCTGGCAATTCGATGCTTCTTCTATCAGAAATTGTAGCGGCTTTCATATAAATCACATTTTGTAGAATTCCACTCATTCTTAACAGTTTCTTGTTTTTTGCAACTATGCCAATTACACCTTTCCCAATAGGAACCACAGCTCCGATCCCCATCCCGTCGTATCCATGACTTGCTGCTACCTGAAGTTGACCTGAATCATCATTGTCAACCAATAATATCATAATATGTTTAAAATTGAAATACTGATCCAATAAACTAAAAGCGCTGTTAAATATAGTATCAAGATCGAGGGAAGAATTTACTTTGGATGAAACTTCATGGATGATATTCACCACTTTTTTCTGGCGCTCAATTAATTCAATTAAGTTGTCGTTTTCTGTTTTCAAAATTAAGACATAATTACTTCATACACTTTAACAACTTCAAAAATTTCAGAGGCACGAAGTTTAAAAACGTCCTCCATACCAGACATTGATGCAATCGCTTCCAATTGCATTGTCATATTATCAAACAAATCACCATCAGTTTTTGATTCTTGATGTTTAAGTTCAAAGTACCATGATTTTAGGGTATCAGGCCTGACAACATTTACAGTAGCAATACCATTACTTTTGATATTACGCATAGACTTGTTTAAGAATTGGTTCGAAAGGGCAACATGATTGCCATCCACATAAAAAACCTGCGAAATATAAGAGACATTAGGTATTCCATTTTCATCGACGGTTGCTAGAACACAGGGCAGAGCCCCTTGCATTCCCGGTATTATTTCTTCTGTTATCATTAGGCTAGTTTATTTTATTCCCTGTGTTAAGCTTTGGCGTTTGGTCAAATAATTCTTCAACATTAATAGAAATGGCCACAGATTGTTCAAAACTCCAATTGGCCCAAATCTCTTTTGAAATGCCATACATCTCCACTATTTTGGCCTGTTTAGCATTGCATTGCCTTGCATATTTCATTTCTTCATGAGGTACATCGTAATGTTTCAGATAAGTTCCTTTAAATTGAATGGTTTTAAAGTCCATAGCATTACTGGTGGTAGCTGCTAATTTAACACCGTTTGATAGTTGATCAACAACATGTTGAGCATCTTTTTTAAACGTATATAACGTTAATGTTGTTAGAGGGTCATCATATTTGAATCCAAAAAATCTCGTCATTACGGGTTGATTGGATTCGTTTATTGCTACTACAAATCCATAACAAGGTGCATTTAAAACCTCCTTTACAAAGTCATTTAATATTATAGACATATTAAAATTTATTTAGGTTGTTAATATTCATGCCCCAATACGAATCACTTAAAGGCTGAACTATAATATTGGGAATTGCATAATGATTTGTTTATACAAAATATAGGAGTTGAGTAGTATAATAAATAAAAGGTTTCACCCTTTCATTTAAGATGAAAGTTCTAGTCGGTAGTTTATCAAATATACCAATTTATTATTTAAAGTTAAAATTATGAATGCAGTTTAAAGGGTTCAACAGGAATCAATAGATTAGCGAAGTGACGATTTCGTGACACAAAACAGGTGGCTATCTGCTACAATCTGCTAAGTAAAAAAAGGAATTACTTAATCGTAATTCCTTTTTTGAATCTAATAATGATATTATAATGTAAGAATTATTATTATTAAATTATTTTTCTAGCCAAACCTCTAACTCACTTTCAAGAGGTTTTTTTACACTTACTATTCCTTTCTTTGTCAGCTCTTTAAGGTGTTTATCCCATTTTTTATTGGATAAATTAGTTTCCTTTTTAAGTTGTGATAAAGTTACTTTATTGTATTTTTTCAATATCTCCAAAATCCCTTTTGCCACATCACTAATGGCTATTGCCTTTTTCTCCGGTTTCATTTGCGGAAAGAACAAAACGAAAATCCTGAAATCCTTTCTATCACTGGCTTTAAGAGAGGTTGTTGTTATTCTTGTGACAATTTCGTGACGCAAATCAGTGATTTATCTGCTAGAATCAGCGAAATTCTAATTAGTTAATTTATGCTATAAATTGATCAATTAAATCATGTTCATCAACATTTTCCAAAAATCATTTGTCAATCTTACCATTACAGTTATTATCAATTCCATTGGGCTTTTCAGAAGCTTGTGGATTGACTTCCGGATTTGTATCATCACAATCATCACGGTTTAAGACATATCCGTCCGGTGTTGTACATGCCTGAAAAGGTTTGGTTAGATCTCCAAAACCATCGCCATCTTCATCCTTGTAAAATGTAGTTACATCACAATCTCCAGCCTGGAGGGTCTGATCAACTGCTCTTAACAATGACATTTCATGCACAGTATCTTGAGAAATCTCCCAGAACATTACACCATTAAGTTTTTCTTTTGCCAGTTGTGTTTTATTAACAATTGTAGGAATCCCATTGTAGTACAAACTATCTATCTGATCGATATAAGCATGTTCCGGATTTTCTTTAACAATATTTCTATAAGTTTTGGATCGAGCTGGAACCGAAAAATCCCATCCGTAAAATGGCATTCCGAGCACAATTCTATCTGAGGATATTTTTCTTTTCTCAACCCAGAATTTTATGGCTTCCTCTGCATAGGAAAAGGGAGCGTGTGGACCAACATTATCAGGTCTCCAAGGTCCGGTTTTATCATATACCATTACATTAATAAAATCATAGGCTTCTAACGATTTCTGGGTTACAGCTTCATGAAATCCAACAGCTCCCAAAGCGCAAGTGATACCCTTTCCTTTTGCATGCAATGCGTCTCTTAATTCGAGTACAAATGGTGTATAATTATTACCAATATAAGGCAATAAATTACCTTCAATATCCACATCAACTCCGTCCAGATTGTTCTCCTCTACATAATCTAAAATGCATTTCACAAATGCCTGCATTTTTTCAGGCTGTAATACGGTATTCCAGACTGTTGTATCTGGTTTGCCACCACCAGCCAATGAAATAAATACTTTTAGCCCAACTGAATGACCTTTTTCAACAGCCGATGTGATGTCTGCGTTTCCGCTAAATATAAGTTTACCATCTTTGTCTGGATTTGCAAAAGCTAGGTTTAGGTGGGTTAATTTTTTAAGTTCAAGATTATTAATTTTATCTAATCTACCTTCACCAAGGTATCCAACAATTTTAAAATCAGTATCTTCAATATAAATATCTGGACCGATAGCATATGGTTTTTTATCTTTTTTTTCACATGAGATAAGTGCAATAAAAAGAATAATAATTAACGCCAATCCAGAAAAATGGTAATATTTTGAGGTTTTCATTATTAAAAATTTTAAAATATGATGTTAAATTTAAGCATTTAACATGATTGCTTATATATCTATTTAAAGAAATCTCTTAAATTATTCAAAAATTGATAGGGTGTATATTCCTTAGGGTAGTAATGCAAACTAATAGTTTTTAGGTCCTTAAGGTCGGTAGAAACAATGTTAATGATAATTCTAGTGACTGCCCAAAAGCAAATTTGGTTTAGCAGGTCGATGGAATACATTTCCCATAGCATCTGAACCATGCAGTTGTGACACAAATCAGTGGTTTATCTGCTAGAATCTGTTACAAAAATCATTATTTAACATTACATTGCTCAATTAAGAAAATTATATTCGTCCCGGTCAAATTTAACCCATAGCTAGTCATTGCGTCATCTACTTTTTGAGGAATTTGACCTTGCCCATGACCTCCTAACTTATTTCTAATGGTAGGTATTCCACTCTCTAATAAGTTTTTCAAGGATGTGAATTGATTTTGTGTTAATGTAGGTACTAATCCATTCGTTCTATTTCCTGAAATTGACCCAATTTGTTATAAATTCAAGAACTCCAGGAACCATTTCCCCTTTTTCAATAAAACCTGGTCCCGAATATCCGTGATCAGCAAGTGGAATTGTTCGAATTGTAATGTCTGAAAAATTAGTTTCGGAAATAGCAAATCCAACTTTTGGCATATTGGAACTTACAGAAACATGTTCATCCTTTTCTCCAAACAGAATAAGAATAGGACAAGAAACCTTTTTCAACCCTTCGGCAGGATCATAAGATGTAAATGATTTTTGATGTGGGGAGGTGTAATATTCCAATGCACCTTGATAGGATTTTCGAATAAATTCAGTTGTGTCTTTATATACTTTTAAGTTTTCAGCCATAATTTTTGGAGGCAAATTCATGATTTGATATTCAATGAGATCTCTTAAAATGACTTGCATAGTTTCAAGCCCTTCTCCTCCTTTAGAAAAGGATATGGAGGCTCTTACAAATTTCTCTCCATTTTCAATTACTTCTTTCTCAGTCATAGCATCATTCGTTTTCCATCTTTTCAGCGTCCTGGCCTGTTCAAGTTTAATTTCACTTCCGTTTTGAAAAGATCCGGATAAGGAAATTATAAAATCGATATCTCTATGATTTGACGCCGTCATGATTGATAAGATACCCCCAAGACTGTGGCCAAGAAGACCAATTTTCCCTAAATCATTCCTTGATTTTAATGTTTGTACAGCTTTATAAATATCTTCGGAAAGGTCAATAAAACTTGTTGAAGTTTCAGGAGTACCTGTTGATTTTCCATGCCCTCTGTCATCAAAACGATAAACGGCGATACCGTTTTCATTCAAATAATTGCTAATGACTTTGGCCATTTTGTACTTTCCACCCATAAAGGACCAATCTCGATCCTGCATTCCCATTCCACTTAAAAGAATAACGAGTGGATAAGGACCTTCACCTTCTGGTTTAGAAAATGTTCCAGAATAAGTAACCTCATCTCTTGTAAAGCTAATGCTATCTTCAACAATGCTAACGGAACTTTTTTGCGCAAACATAGAAACACAGGTAAAAGTACTAAGTAGTATTAAACAAATTCTTTTTTTGAACTCCATCTTTGAGATATATTTAAAATTATAAGGATTGTCTAATTTAAATTAATATAATTTATAAAACAGTGATATTTGTTAGGTTAGGATATTTCGTACCAGTATATAATCTAACTAATATATCATTTTCTACTATTCTTTCCTTTCTGATTTCATTCCAATTATTAACTTGTAACGCTAATAAAATCCCAATCATCACCAAGATTATTTCTCCGATAGCATATTTTAAATATTTACCAGTTTTGTTTTCACTGAGTAGTTGTTGTCGGATTTGTCTAAAGAATTTAATCATCGTATTTAATTGAAGTTTTAATTTCTATTCTCTAATTCCCTTTCGATGTCATTAATTAATATTGTGGCTTTTTCCTTTAGATCGATATAATAATCTCTAAAATACTTGTGTTTAAAGTAATAGGTATTAGCTGTTGCTTCCAATCGCTTAAATTTATCAGAAGTGGGATCATTGATGAATTGCCATTCTGTTTTATTGAACATATAAGGCTCATCAAAAAGATCAGATGAGTGTTCCCAATATTTAGTAAAATTTGTTAGTTGAGTTTTTCCTAGAGCAACAGAACTAAATTCGTTGAACTCTTTTATATGAGAAGAAGCAATTTCATACTCTTTATATAGGATAATAAGATCCACTTTTAATTCTCTATTTTTAAAAATGTTCAATAGACCTGCGTTCAATAATTCTAAATATGTTGAATTTTGACAGACAAAATGTGTCGAATTCCAATTAAAAAGGCTTACTAAATCTTGAAAATCCTCCATATTCTTTATCTCCTCGTACGCCTGATGTATATATTTATAGTTATTAGCTATGATATCATTTGAAACTTTAATTCGACCAGTGAAATAGAGTGTATCACTTGCCAAATCCTTTACAAGTCTTTTCAAAAATTGTATTTCTATAACTTCTTTTTTCCTATTTTCATTCCAATTATTAACTTGTAACGCTAATAAAATCCCAATCATCACTAATAAAATTTCCCCAATGGCATATTTAAAATACTTTCCTGTTTTGCCTTCACCGAGCAACTGTTTGCGAATTTTTCTAAAGAATTTAATCATGGTTTACAAAAGGTTGAAGTTAGTTGATTTTAAAGATACATAATATATTAGAAAACAAACCGTGTGACGAATCCGTGACACATTTATGCTAACATCTGCTACAATCTGCTAAGAAAAGGCATAAAAAAAGGATTTACTGTTGAGTAAGCCCTTTATATAAAGAGATTCTGAATCAAGTTCAGAATGACGTTCTTTTCTAGTTATGTTAGCTCCACAAATAAGCCATTATCTGTGTTATTTACTTTGGCTAAGTTATTCTTTGTGAGTTCTTTAATGGCTTTATCCCATTTTTTATTGGATAGGCCTGATTGTGTTTTTAGATCGTTCAACAGGATAGGAGAGTTGGATTTTAAAAGTGCTAAAACCTCTTTTCCCTCTTCGCTAATCGCTATTACCTTTTGCTCGGGTTTCATTTGCGGAAAGAACAATACTTCCTGTATAGAACTGTTATTGGTCATGAACATTACCAAACGGTCAATTCCAATACCAATACCCGAAGTAGGGGGCATTCCGTATTCCAGTGCCCGGATAAAGTCCTGATCTATGAACATAGCTTCATCATCTCCTTTTTCAGATAATTTAAGCTGATCCTCAAAACGTTCCCGCTGGTCAATAGGATCATTCAATTCCGAATAAGCATTTGCCAATTCACTTCCGTTTACCATCAACTCAAATCGTTCTGTCAAATCGGGATTGGTTCGGTGTTCTTTTGTCAACGGACTCATTTCTTTAGGGTAATCTATAATAAATGTTGGTTGTACATAGTGGTGTTCACATGTTGTACCAAACAGTTCGTCAATTAGTTTTCCAACGCCCATGGTATTATCAACCTCAATGTTTAATTTCTTACAAATCTGACGTAATTCATCGTCATTCATCTCAGCGACATCATAACCGGTATGTTCATTGATTGCTTCCAGTATAGGAACTCTTGCATATGGTGCTTTAAAACTGATAGTTTTTTCTCCAACCATAACTTCGGTTGTTCCATTGGAATCCATTGCAACTTTTTCTAACAACTGTTCAGTCATTTCCATCATCCAATTGTAATCTTTATATGCCACATACAATTCCATTATGGTAAACTCCGGATTGTGTGTCCTGTCCATGCCTTCGTTTCTAAAATCCTTTGAAAACTCATAAACAGCATCAAATCCACCAACTATCAATCGCTTTAAATACAACTCATTGGCGATTCGCAAATACAAAGGAATATCCAATGCATTGTGATGAGTCATAAAAGGTCTTGCAGCAGCTCCTCCGGGAATTGGTTGCAAAATGGGTGTTTCAACTTCTAAATATCCACGGTCATTCAGAAATTCACGTATTGAATTGGTAATTTTTGTACGTTTGATAAAAGTTTCTTTTACATGATCATTTACAATCAGATCAACGTAACGTTGACGGTATCTTTGTTCAGCATCAGAAAAAGCATCATGCACTTTACCATCGGAATCTGTTTTAACAACAGGGAGTGGACGCAGACTTTTAGAAAGTACTGTCAGTTCCTTTACATTAACAGATATTTCTCCAACTTTAGTTCTAAAAACATTACCTCTTACACCAATGATATCTCCCATATCCAATAATTTTTTGAATACTGTATTGTACATCGTGGAGTCATCATCAACAGAAATTTCGTCGCGGTTGACATAGATCTGCATGCGACCACTGGCGTCTTTCAATTCAGCAAAAGAAGCTTTTCCCATAATTCTGCGACTCATCATTCTTCCAGCCAAAACAACTTCTTTTCCGTCAAACCCATTAAAATTTGAAATAATCTCATTTATAGTAGTAGTAGTTTTAAATTCGTTTGCAGGATAAGGGTTAATACCTAATTCGCGTAACTTTTTTAATGATTCTCTTCTAATTAATTCAAGTGCTGATAATTGCATGTTGATATTTTTATAAATTCCTTGTAATTGACGGTTTGCAAAGATACAATCAATTAAGGAAAATAGATAATTTAGAAAGAAAAAGTACTAAGGATGTACATTCAAATAAAAATTGATATATTTGTACACTGCTTGTAAAGGCAGTATAGTTGTGTTGTATGATGCATGTAATTGCATCATAGGTTTTTTAAACCAATGGAAAGCTTCCCGAAATCCGGGACGCTTTTTTTAGTTTTAGGTAATATTTTATTGAGAAATCCCGAAGAATGCTTCTTTGTTTTCCCAGAAAATTGAAAAGAAAAGCCCGGCAAAAACTACTGTAGCAATAAATTTTAAAAAGGTTGATGTTAAAAACCCGATGAATGAACCAAAAGCTGCTTTTAATGCTCTTTTAGAGTCTTTATTGTCTTTCATCATTTCTCCAATATAAGCTCCGAGAAAAGGTCCTATGATTATCCCAAAAGGAGGAAAAAAGAGCAAGCCAAGAATCAGTCCGACCATAGTACCAATGACACCATAACGACTTCCACCAAATTTTTTAGTTCCCATGGCCGGTATAAAGTAATCAACCACCCAAATAGCAATGGCTATTCCTAGAGTAATCCCTAAGAAAGTCCAGTTCATGGGTACGGCTTTAGTCATGTGCAGGATCAATAAACCAATCCATCCTGTAAAAGGCCCCGGGAGAATTGGAACAAATGATCCGATAATTCCTAATAAAAGAAATAACACTCCAATGATTAACAAAAAAATATCCATATGCGAATGTAAGTTTTCAATTTGTAAATTAAAAGGTAGAAATCAAATATTATATTAATTTAAACTAAAAAATTTAGTTCAACGTGTTATCAATATTTCGAAGAAAAAACTTTGAAGAAAGAAAGAGTTGGCAACTCTTGTCAAACAATGTGTCAAAGAAATTAAAAATCAATACTTAATTGAAGTTGAAATTGTAGTCTATCATAAATTGTTGTATTTTCACGTATTGAATTAACAGTCAATGCAAAAACATCTTATTACTTTTTTATTTAGCTCATTATTCATTGTTTCCTGTACTTATTTTGATAATAAGTCATTAAAGGAAAGTATACAAGAAGTTGATACTATTGTTGATTTTAATACGGTGGATGCGTTTCCGCTTTTTCCAAATTGTAAAGAAATTCCTTCTAGGAAAAAGCAGCAAATTTGTTTTCAATTAGAAATGGCACGGCATATTTATGCCTCTTTAAAAGAATATCAATTCAGTGTAACAGATGAAGTGCATGACACAGTCTTGGTTAAAATAAAAGTTGATGCTGCAGGAAAAACAAGTTTATCAAGTATAAAGATCGATAATAAGACCAGCCAGTTGATTCCTGAATTTGACAGTATTGTAAAAGTGTGTTTGCAAAATTTACCTGATCTACTTCCTGCGATTAAACGTGATATGCCCGTTGCCACAGAGTTTACATTACCAATAATTTTGAAGAATTGACAGTAGGGTTTTTGATTTTGTAGAATTGTTGTTTTTTGAATGAAATACTGTGTTTTGTAATGTTCGGGTACTAATTTTTACTTCCAATTATCAATCGACAATTATTCATTTAACATTTTCCACAGTGTATCTTTTAATTCAACCAGTCCTTGTTGTGCGATTGATGAAATAAACAGCGTTTGAATACCTTTGGGAAATTCTTTTTTAATTTCTTCTTTTAACTCATCATCCAACATATCAGATTTTGAAATAGTCAAGAGCCTGCTTTTATCTAATAATTCGGGATTGTGTAGTTTCAATTCATTCAGCAGGATGTCATATTCTTTTTGAATATTATCTGAATCCGCAGGAATCAAGAATAACAATGTGGAATTTCTTTCAATATGTCGCAAAAACCGATGGCCTAAGCCTTTACCGTCCGCAGCACCTTCAATTATTCCGGGAATATCTGCCATTACAAAAGATTGATAATCTCTGTATTGAACAATACCTAAATTAGGTTTTAGGGTAGTAAAAGCATAATCTGCAATTTTCGGTTTTGCGGCAGTCATAACAGAGAGGAGTGTAGATTTACCTGCATTTGGAAATCCAACCAAACCAACATCTGCCAATAATTTTAATTCCAGTTGAAACCAACCTTCCTGACCGTCTATGCCCGGTTGGGCATAGCGTGGCGTTTGATTTGTAGATGACTTAAAATTCCAGTTTCCAAGTCCGCCCATTCCGCCATCAAGTAAAATCTGCTCAGTGTTCTCATTTGTAATTTCAAAAATTACTTCTTGTGTTTCTCCATCTTTTATAATGGTACCAAGCGGTACATTGATATACACATCAGTCCCGTCTTTACCGGAACTTCGTTGTTTACTACCGTGTCCACCATGTTCAGCTCGGAAATGTTTTTTGAATTTTAGATGAAAAAGAGTCCATAAATTAGGTTCAGCACGTACAATTATATGGCCACCTCTTCCGCCATCACCACCATCAGGCCCACCTTTGGTAATGTACTTCTCTCTGTGCAAATGAACAGAACCAGCACCACCATTACCTGAATGGGCATAAATTTTTATATAATCAACAAAATTACCTTCAGTCATTTTTTAAAATTTGTCAAAAACAATGCTTAAACGATCCTTAATTTCGCTAATTTCACCAACACCATTGACACCAAAATATTTATTTTGAGTCAGATAATAGTCTTTTAAAATGGCAGTTTTTGTATTGTATTCCTTGAAACGATTTCGAATTTTGGTTTCATCTTGATCTTCAGGTCTTCTACTTGTTTTACCACGTAACAACAAGCGCACTATTAATAAATCTTCCGGAACTTCCAGTGAAACCATTCCACTTACAGTTTCTCCTTTTTCTTCTAAATAGGTGTCCAGTGCTGCTGCCTGAACTTTGGTACGAGGAAAACCATCAAATATAAAACCATTGGCATCGGGTGTTTTATCTACTTCCTCTTTGAGCATTTCAATGGTAACATCATCAGGAACTAAATCGCCTTTATCGATATAGGATTTAGCCAGAATGCCGAGCTCTGATCCATTTTTAATATGTTCTCTAAAAATGACTCCGGTTGAAATATGTATCAGGCTGTATTTTTCTTTTAACAGATCAGCTTGTGTCCCTTTTCCGGCACCGGGAGGACCAAATAATACTATATTTTTCATAGTTGGCTGTGCTGTCAATTGATAGATATCTCTCAGGTTTCTACCTATGCCTTCATAATCCAACCCATAACCAACTATAAACTTATCCGGTATCGAAATACCTATATAATTAATGGACAGTTCTTTTTTAAATACATCAGGTTTGAAGAAAAGCGTAGCTATTTTAAGTTGTTTTACATTTTTATCTTTAAATATTTTATAGATCTCCTGAAGGGTGTTACCGGTATCAATTATATCTTCAAGAATAACAACGGTCCTACCTTCAAGGTTATCATTATTGCCAACTAATTGTTTTATTTTTCCTGTTGAACTCGTTCCTCGGTAGGATGCCAATTTCACAAATGAAACTTCGCAATCATAATTGTATTGACGAATAAAATCAGCAACAAACATAAATGAACCGTTCAATATTCCAATAAATAAAGGTGTCTCGTTTTTACAATCTTTAGATACTTGCTCAACTAATATGCTTATTGCTTCAGCAATTTTTTTTTCAGAAATATATGTTTTGAAATACTTATCGTGTAATTTAATGATACTCATTGTGTTACTTTGTTACAAATTTAAGAATCAAAATATAATTTTACTTTAATTTATTAATTTCTTTGTTGATTTAAAACTCAAAAACCGTTTTGACTAAACAAAACGGTTTTTGAAATGTTTAGTCAAATGAACATTTATTAATTCTTTTTATCAATTTTTTTGGTAGTATCGTACATAATTGGTGATGCGATAAATAATGATGAGTAGGTACCAACAACTACACCAACGATCAATGCAAACATAAATCCTTTGATTGAATCACCACCAAATAAGAAGATAGCAGATAATACTACTAATGTTGTCATTGAGGTATTAATTGTTCTACCCAATGTACTGCTTAACGCGTGATCAACTGTTCTTTTAAAATCCCATGTAACATGCAATCCTTTAAATTCTCGAATTCTATCAAATATAACCACTGTATCATTCAATGAATAACCAACAACAGTTAATATTGCTGCAATAAATGATTGTCCGATTTCCATATCAAAGGGTAAAATATTGTGAAATATCGAGAATATTGACAACACAATTAATACATCATGGAATACTGCGGTAACCGCACCTGCACTGTATTGCCATTTTCTAAATCGGAACAGGATGTATAAAAACACAACTAACAACGATCCTATTATCGCCCAGCCAGCCGCAGTTTTAATATCATCAGCAATAGTTGGCTCAACTTTAATTTTGCTTTCTATACCCGCCGTTCTATCCCCTTCATAACCAACTTTAAACTGATCTAAGGTTATTCCTTCGGGCAAATAAGTTTTTAATCCAGAAAATAATAAATCTCTTACCTCGTCGTCCACTTCATTTCCTTCTTCATCGATTCTATATTTTGTAGTAATTTTTAATTGACTGGATTCTCCGTATGTTTTTACTACCGGAGCACTTCCAAATGAATTTTCTAAAGTGCTTCTCACGTCAGTAGGACTGACAGTTTTATCAAATTTTACAATATAAGATCTTCCTCCTACAAAATCGACCCCATAATTAAGTCCGTTTGAAAACAATGACCCTAATCCAATAACAACTACTGTCCCTGAAATGATATAGGCCATTTTTCTTTTTTTCAAGAACTCAACATTAATATTTTTAAACCAGTTTTTAGTTATTCCGGTATTAAAGGTGAAAGATTTTCCTTTGTTTGCATACCAGTCAAGCAATAAACGTGTAATAAAAATTGCTGTAAACAAGGAAGTCGCAATACCTACCATTAAGGTGTATGCGAATCCTTTTACCGGACCTGTACCAAAAATATATAGAATAACACCGGTCAGCATTGTGGTAATATTGGCATCAATAATAGCAGATAAAGCTCCTTTGAAACTAAATCCATGTCTTATGGCAGCTTTTAAGACCTTACCCTTATCGAGTTCTTCTTTAATTCTTTCGAAAATAATTACGTTGGCATCAACCGACATCCCTATTGTTAATATAATTCCTGCGATACCCGGAAGTGTTAATACAGCTCCAAATGCTGTTAGTATTCCAAAAATAAATAGAATATTTACTGCTAATGCTATATCAGCAAAAGCACCGGCTTTACCATAATAAAAGATCATCCATAGTAAAACTAACAGCAATGCCAAAGCAAAAGAACTCAAACTGCTGTCAATAGCTTTTTGACCCAATGAAGGTCCAACAACTTCAGATGCAATAATATGTGCTGCAGCCGGTAATTTACCAGCTTTTAATACGTTTGCAATATCCTGAGCTTCACTTACCGTCATACTTCCACCTGAAATAGATGTTCTCCCGGTTGTTATTGGAGTGTTTACAGATGGTGCAGTATAAACATAGTCATCTAAAACAACTGCAACAAATTTTCCAACATTTTCAGTGGTCATTTTAGCCCACTTTCTTGTTCCGGTGGCATTCATGGTCATACTCACTTCAGGTTTACCTGTTTGTCCGTATTCCTGACTGGCATCATCAATAACATCACCTTCAATAGGAGCAATATCTTCACGATTGGATTTAATTCCATATAAATAAATTAAATCGGTATTTTCATCTGTTGTCGCTGCACTAAAAGATTTTGAATCCCACAAAAACTTAGCGTACTTCATCTCATTTGAAAGCAATGCCCTTACTTCTTTCATCGCTAAATAAGAATTGACTTTGGCAGTATCCGCGACTTTGGCAGTTCCAATTATAGAAGAAACCTGGTTTTGCGATTGAGGAATACTAGGTGATAATACAGAAAATAGATTATTTACTTTTTGAGTTGCTAAAGAATCAGATACCTCACCCAACAAATCATCCAATTCATTTTTTGTAGAGGTAGTATCTACTTTAGTATCCTTTTTTAGTAAGTTTTGAATTACAGTATTGGCCTGAAAAAAGAAACTGGCTGTTTCCTGATTCGAGTATACTTCCCAGAACTGCAATTCAGCAGTACTTTGCAATAATCTTTTTACACGATCAATGTCTTTTGCACCAGGCAATTCAATCTCAATACGACCTGATTTTCCAATACGTTGAATATTTGGTTGCGTAACACCGAATTTGTCAATACGACTACGCAATACTTCAAAAGCTGTATTCACAGAACCCGTTATTTCAGCCTCAATAATAGGCTTAACTTCTTCGTCCGACAGTTTAAAGTTAATTTTATCTCTCAGTGATTTGTTTCCAAAAATACTGGGGTCGCTTAATTTAACTTTACCTTCACTAACTTTTTCAAATTCATCAAAGAATAAATTTAAAAATGTGTCATCACTGCTTTTTTGAGCTACTACAGCTTTTGCCAAAGCTTCATTAAATATTGGATTTTTTGATTCGTTGGACAAGCCAAATAAGATATCTTTTACAGATACTTGTAATATAGCATTGATACCTCCTTTAAGATCTAACCCTAAATTGAGCTCCTTATCTTTAATGTCGTTATAACTAAATTGTGCAAAACCCAGATCAATAACTGGTTTATTTGCAACAGAGTCTAAATAAACTCTTTCTAATCTTGCTATCTCTTTTCCATTATCTGATTTAGATTCTGCATAAAGTGTTGCTTTATCTTCAACACTATTTGTAAACCATGTAAATGATAATTGATATAAACTTACCAATCCAAATAGAATAGCAAATAACTTTATAAGTCCTTTGTTCTGCATCTTAAAATTATTTTATATAAAATTCATATGTAATAAACGTGCAAATATATAATATCAAACAGGAACTAACAATTCTTTTTTATCTTTTTATATCTATTACTTAACACTTGTTTAATTATTTGAATTTCGAGCATCGAATTTTATATATTTGTTGTATAAATTTTTAAAAATGAAATACTTATCCGATATAGAAATTGCTCAGAAAAAAGAGCTAAAACATATTAAAGAAATAGCCTCAAAATTAGGTATTTCCGAAGATGATTTGGAAATGCATGGAAAATACAAAGCAAAATTGCCTTTATCTTTAATTGATGAAGATAAAATTAAGCAACATAATCTGGTACTGGTTACGGCAATTACACCAACTCCTGCAGGCGAAGGAAAAACAACTGTTTGTATTGGACTTACAGAAGGATTGAATAAAATTGGGAAACAGGCAACAGTTGTGTTGCGTGAACCGTCGTTAGGTCCTGTTTTCGGGTTAAAAGGAGGTGCTGCTGGTGGAGGATATTCACAGGTAGTACCAATGGAAGACATAAACTTGCATTTTACAGGAGATTTTAATGCAATTGAAAAAAGCAAATAATTTACTAGCCGCCTTAATTGACAATAATTTACAGAATAAAGACAATGGTTTTAATATAGATCCCAGAACCATTTTGTGGAAGCGTGTTATTGATATGAATGACAGGTCTTTAAGGAAAATTACTATTGGATTGGGGGGAACAACCAATGGAATTCCAAGAGAAGACGGTTTCAATATTACTCCTGCATCGGAAGTTATGGCAATTCTTTGTATGACATCTGATTTTGGAGATTTAAAAAAAAGACTGGGCAATATATTTATTGGGTTTTCATTTGATAAAAAACCAATTTTTGCACGTGATCTAAAGGCAGAAAATGCCATGGCAATATTATTAAAGGATGCTATAAAACCAAATCTGGTTCAAACCTTGGAAGAAAATCCAGCCATAATTCATGGAGGGCCTTTTGCAAATATTGCTCAAGGAACCAATACAATTATCGCAACAAAAATGGGCTTGACTTTATCGGATTATGTAATTACTGAAGCTGGTTTTGGTGCGGATCTGGGAGCTGAAAAATTCTTTAATATTAAATGTGTAGCCGCAGGGCTAAATCCGAAAGCAGTTGTTTTGGTTACCACAATCAGAGCCCTGCGTCATCATGGAGGTGCTAATAAAGAAGAATTCAACACGCCAAATATAGAATATGTAGAAAAAGGATTCTGCAATTTGGAAAAACATATAGAAAATATTAGAAAATTCAATATTGAACCTGTAGTAGCAATAAATGCTTTTACAAACGATACTCATGCTGAAATAGAATATATTATTGAGAAATGTGAAGAATTGGGAGTGCAGGCAGTGGTTTCAAAGGGCTGGTCAAAAGGAGGAAATGGTACTAAATATCTGGCACAGGCAGTTGTAAATATTGTTGAAGGTGATACAGCACATTTTAAACCATTGTATAACTGGGAATCTCCGGTAAAAGAAAAAATTGAAAAAATAGCCAAAGAAATTTATGGGGCAGATGGCGTTGATTTTGATAAAAAGGCAAAATTAAATTTAAGACGAATTGACAGATTAGGCTTTAATGATTTTCCTATTTGTATGGCAAAAACACAGAAATCATTTTCTGACAATCAATTTTTATTAGGAAGACCTGAAGGGTTTATTGTTACTGTTCGTGAGATTGAAATTGCTGCGGGTGCACAATTTATAATTCCGATTCTTGGACAAATGATGCGAATGCCCGGATTGCCGGCAATTCCGGCATCAGAAGGGATGTCAATTGATAATGAGGGCGTTATTTCAGGATTGTCCTAAAACAACTAATGTGAAGAAAATAAAAGGCTCTTCAATGTGTAGGGCATTTTTATTTAAAAAAAAGCCTAATTATATTGCTAATTGATACTGAATTTATAAATTCACTGCTTTCAAAATAATTTTAATGAGGAAATTCGTATTATTTATATCATTTTGTTTGTGCTTGCAATTTGCATTTAGTCAAAGTAAATTCCTATCAATAGATAGTGCTGTAGTCAAAAAGCATCTTTACATTCTCGCATCAGATGAAATGGAAGGAAGGAAATCGGGTACTCCCGGAATTGAGAAAGCTGCTCAATACATTGAAAAAGAATTCAAAAGAATTGGTTTATCTACCTATAATGGATTGCCAACATATCGTCAGAATTTTATTGCAAGAAAAATGAATTTATTCAATGTTATTGGAGTTTTGGAAGGAAAAAGTAAAAAAGATGAATTTGTGTTGGTTTCGAGTCATTATGATCATTTAGGGATTAAAAAAGAAGGTGAGGGAGATTTGATATTTAATGGAGCTGATGATGATGCATCCGGGACAACAGCTGTTTTGGCACTCGCAGCATATTTTGCAGAATTAGGAAAAAATGAGCGTACGATTATTTTTGTTGCTTTCACTGGTGAAGAAATGGGTTTATTAGGTTCAAAATATTTTGTAAAAGGAATTGAGCCATCTAAATTTATGGCAGGAATCAATATTGAAATGATTGGTAAACATTCTACTTATGGACAAAAAACAGCTTGGTTAACCGGATTTGAACGTTCTGATTTTGGAAAAATAATTCAAAAAAATCTTATAGGAACCCAATATAAATTGTTTCCAGATCCTTATCCTGAGTACGGACTGTTTTTTAGATCAGACAATGCTTCTCTTGCTGGGTTAGGGGTGCCTTCTCATACCTTTTCAACGGTTCCAATGAATACAGATATTCATTATCATAAAGTGACCGATGAAGCTGAAACCTTAAATATATCAGTAATAACGGAAACAATTAAGGCCATTGCAATAGGTACAACAAGTATTATTAATGGAGAAGATACTCCAACAAGAATAATATTAAAAAATGAAAATAATTAATTAGCGGTTAAACTCTCCAATTGTTTATTCATTATTTTAAACCAAAGCGGAGGAATCAATGCCAATAACATCATTCCCGGGTACCCGGTTAACATTTGAGGACTATTAGCTGTTGAATCAAGAAGTTGATACTGTTTACTTGCTTTGTAATGATGGTCTGAGTGTCGGGATAATTCAAATAGAATGGTTCTACCAAGAATATGGTCGGAATTCCAGGAATGCTGAGGCATAACTTTTTCGTAATTACCATTTTCTTTTAATTTTCTACGCAATCCGTAATGTTCAATATAGTTCACAGTTTCAAGCAATAATATTCCAACCAGGGACGCTGACATAAAAGCCAACATAGTTTCAAGATCAAATATTTTATAGATTGTTGTAAGTACTATAATTTGTGCACAGGTGTAGATGAGCATTTTATTTGAAATGGATAAAAAATTGTGACCATTCTTTTTCAAACGTCTAGTTTCAATTTTCCAGGCTTGTAAGTAACTGCCAAATTGTGAACGAAACCAAAAGATGAATAGCCATTCATTTTTTCTGGCGGTTGCAGGGTCGTTCGGGGTTGCAACATTGTAGTGGTGCCCACTATTATGATAAGGTAAAAAATGAGTTTCCAAAGATGTTAACAATAAAATTTCGCCCAAAAAATGCTCAAACCTGTTAGATCTGTGTCCGAGTTCGTGGCCGACATTAATACCTAAAAGACCACATAGAACCCCTAAAGAACTGATCCTCCCAATTAGATCAAAGGTTAAAAGATCCTCTTGAATTACAATAAGAAAGAAAATTACAAACCCAATTTGTAGTGGAACAATAGCGTAAAGCACCCAGTTAAAAAAGGGGTCATTTTTAACAATATGTATTTCTTCTTCAGATAAATTTTTTGAATTGGGTTTTAAAAATAATTCTATCAAAGGAATTATCACGAACACAAAGAACAAAGGCAAGTATGTCAATATTCCATGACTGATAAATGAAATATAGGCGGTTGAAGTCAAAATAAATGCACTTAAGTATTTCAATTTCCTCATTTAATTTAATTTTTGAAGTTCTAATATACAAATAAAACAAAAACTCCTCAAAATTTTACTTTTGAGGAGTTCATTATGTATTTTAATATAGTTTTAATCTAACAACCCATTTGTTTTTCTAACACCTTCAGCACTTTGGTGTATTTTTGCTTTTTCAGCATCAGACAATTCGATTTCAACTATTTTTTCAATTCCGTTTTTACCAATAATACAAGGTACGCCAATTGAAATATCATTCAAGCCGTATTCACCTTCTAATAAGGCAGAACAAGGGAACATTTTGTGTTGGTCACAAGCAATAGCCTGAACCATTGAAGACACTGCAGCACCCGGTGCATACCAGGCACTTGTTCCTAATAATTTAGTTAAAGTAGCTCCTCCCACTTTTGTTTTTTCAACTACTTGTTGCATACTTTCTTCCGATAAAAATTCAGAAACCTTTACACTGTTACGAACAGCTTTTCCAATTAAAGGAACCATTCCCGTATCACTATGACCACCGATAACCATACCATCAATATCAGATTGCGGACAGCCTAAAGCCTCTGCCAAACGGAATTTAAAACGAGCACTATCTAAAGCTCCTCCCATTCCTATGATTCTGTTTCTGGGTAACCCCGTTGATTTATGGGCTAAATACGCCATAGTATCCATAGGATTACTGACAACAATAATAATCACATTTGGAGAATGTTCAATTAAACTTGTAGCAACAGATTTCACAATGCCGGCATTTATACCTATCAATTCTTCACGTGTCATTCCTGGTTTCCTTGGAATACCACTTGTAATAACTGCCACATCACTTCCCGCAGTTTTTGAATAATCATTTGTTGTACCTGTGAGTTTAGTATCAAACCCCATTAAGGATGCTGTTTGCATTAAATCCATTGCTTTCCCTTCAGCAAATCCTTCTTTAATGTCAATTAATGTCACTTCTGACGCGAAATTTTTAATAGCGATGTACTCAGCGCAACTTGCACCAACAGCACCCGCTCCAACTACTGTTACTTTCATATCTGGTTTGTGTTGTATTTATAAAGTTATAATTTATTGTAAAATTAAGAAATTTTATATTAAAGTTACGTAACATTTATGCTAAAATGAGAAACTTTTGAAATCGAAATTCAAATCGTATTGAAATAAAAAAAACCTATCTAAAAAGGTGTTTTTTTAGATAGGTTTTTGACTAATAATAAAATATATTATGCGTCTATATTAGCGTATTTTGCATTTTTCTCAATAAATGCTCTTCTTGGAGGAACTTCATCTCCCATTAACATTGAAAATACTCGATCAGCTTCAGTTAAGTTGTCAATAGTTATTTGTCTCAATGTTCTGAATTCAGGATTCATAGTAGTTTCCCAAAGTTGTATGGCATTCATTTCTCCCAGACCTTTATATCGTTGAATTGAGACCCCTCCTCCCATTTTTTGAGCAATTAAATCACGTTGGTCATCATTCCAGGCGTATTCTTTTTTTTGTCCTTTTTTAACCAGGTATAATGGAGGTGCAGCAATAAAAATATTTCCATTCTCTATCAATTCTTTCATATATCTAAAGAAGAATGTGAGAATCAATGTAGAAATGTGACTACCATCAACATCGGCATCACACATAATAACTATTTTATGATAACGTAGTTTTTCCATGTTCAAAGCCTTACTGTCTTCTTCCGTTCCGATAGATACGCCTAAAGCGGTAAACATATTTTTAATTTCTTCGTTTTCAAAAACTTTGTGAACCATTGCTTTCTCCACATTTAAAATCTTACCCCTTAATGGTAAAATAGCTTGAAAAGCTCTGTCACGTCCTTGTTTTGCCGTACCACCGGCAGAATCTCCCTCAACTAAGAATATCTCACATTTTTCAGGATCGGTTTCTGAACAGTCACTTAATTTCCCCGGTAAACCACCAATGGACATCACGGTTTTGCGTTGCACCATTTCGCGTGCTTTTCTTGCCGCATGACGGGCTTGCGCAGCTAAAATTACTTTTTGAACAATTATTCTTGCATCGGCAGGATTTTCTTCCAAATAATTCTGTAACATTTCAGATACAGCCTGACTTACAGCAGAGGATACTTCTCGATTTCCTAATTTTGTTTTAGTTTGGCCTTCAAACTGTGGTTCCGCAACCTTTACAGAAATGATGGCTGTTAACCCTTCACGGAAATCATCTCCTGCAACATCAAACTTCAATTTGTCCAACATTCCTGAAGATTCAGCATATTTTTTAAGCGTATTTGTCAAACCACGTCTAAATCCTGATAAGTGTGTTCCCCCCTCATGTGTATTGATATTATTTACATAGGAATGTAAATTCTCTGTATAAGATGAATTATATACCATTGCTACTTCAACAGGGGTTCCGTTTTTTTCTCCTTCCATGGAAATGACTTGGGAGATCAACTGTTCGCGTGTGGCATCCAGGTATCGAATAAATTCAGGCAATCCTTCATCACTATAATATTTATCGAAAATAAAGTTTCCTTCGTCATCTTTGGCTCTTTTATCTGTCAAAGTAATCGTAATACCCTTATTTAAATAGGAAAGCTCACGTAAACGAGTGGCTAATGTTTCATAATTAAATTCAATTGTTTGTGTAAAAATTGACTTATCAGGTAAAAATGTAACTAAAGTACCTTTATCATTACTGTTTCCAATAGCTTTTGTAGGGTATAAGGGTTTGCCTCTTTCATATTCCTGTTCCCATATTTTACCACCTATGTACACAGTGGCTCTTAAATGTTCAGAGAGTGCATTTACCACCGAAACTCCAACTCCATGTAAACCACCGGAAACTTTATAAGAATCTTTGTCGAATTTACCACCAGCACCAATTTTGGTCATCACCACTTCAAGTGCTGAAACACCTTCTTTTTTATGAATTCCCACTGGAATACCACGACCATTATCTTTTACAGATATTGAGTTGTTTTCATTTATAATGACATCAATAGTGTCGCAATGTCCTGCCATTGCTTCATCAATAGAGTTGTCAACTACTTCAATAACCAAGTGATGCAATCCTCTTAAGCCAACATCTCCAATATACATGGATGGGCGCATGCGGACATGCTCCATTCCTTCCAAAGCCTGAATACTATCTGCTGTATAATCGTAATTTTTAATATCGTCGTCCTTACTCAAAATATATATATATTTAAATTCTTAATAAACAAATATAAATAAACAACCTAAAATTGTGAATGCCTTTAAGGATGGCCTTTTGTAAGTTATTAACAATTTACTCATTACTTAAAAGCGTCTTAAAAACGTTGTAAATAGCGTTTAATTTGATTTTGTGATTTTAAATTTCAATTCAATTATGAAAATTTCAAACTATAGCTTATTCGTCCTTATTTTAAAGCCGAGAATTGTAATATTTATGCTTTAAACGTGGATTTTAATGAATAAAAAATCAGATTAACTACAATACCTATATAAAATTGATGAAAATATGCGAAACTATAATGTTGAGAAAAAATGTAATAAAGTAATAAAGTATATTTATAATAATATTATTTTTGCGGATGCAACACAAAGTACTCATTTTAGATTTCGGATCACAATACACTCAGTTAATTGCAAGAAGGGTAAGAGAGCTCAATATTTTTTGTGAAATATTTCCTTACAACAATGAAATTTTTATCATCGAAAATTACAACGCTATAATCCTTTCAGGAAGCCCTTTTTCTGTTAGGGCAGAAAATGCTCCAATTCCGAATTTTTCTGAAATAAAAGGGAAGATACCGTTATTAGGAATATGTTTTGGAGCACAGCTCATGGCACATAATTTTGGGGGGAAAGTGGCCTCTTCAAATACACGGGAGTATGGAAGAGCCAATCTTTCATTTGTAAAAGAGAATGAGCCGTTTTTTGATGGGGTAACTGTAGGAAGTCAGGTTTGGATGAGCCATAGCGATAGCATAGTTGATTTACCCGAAAATTGCGAGTTAATTGCCAGCACACAAGATGTTGAAAATGCAGCTTTTAAAATAGCAAATGAAGTTACTTATGGAATTCAGTTCCATCCTGAGGTGTACCATACAAAAGACGGATTGAAAATATTGAAAAACTTTTTGGTCAATATTGGCAACATTGCACAAACATGGACTCCTGATTCATTTGTTGAGTCCACTGTTGAAATGTTAAAAAAACAACTAACTAATGATAAAGTGGTTTTAGGACTTTCCGGAGGTGTGGATTCAACCGTTGCTGCAACTTTATTGAGTAAAGCAATTGGAACCAATTTGTATTGCATTTTTGTAAATAACGGATTGTTACGAAAGGATGAGTTTGAAAATGTATTAGAGCAGTATAAAGGAATGGGGTTGAATGTAAAGGGAGTAGATGCTTCGGCACGTTTTTTGAAAGAGCTTGAAGGTGAATCCGACCCTGAAGGAAAACGTAAGATAATCGGGCGTGTTTTTATTGAAGTTTTTGATGATGAAGCTCATTTATTGGAAGATGTAAAATGGCTGGCCCAAGGAACTATTTATCCGGATGTCATAGAATCGGTCTCTGTAACAGGTGGGCCATCAGCAACTATTAAATCACACCATAATGTAGGTGGATTACCAGATTTTATGAAATTGAAAATAGTAGAACCCTTAAAAATGTTATTTAAAGATGAGGTTCGCAGAGTAGGAGCTTCATTAGGAATTGATACTGAATTGTTAGGCAGACATCCTTTTCCGGGACCAGGATTAGGAATTAGGATTTTAGGTGATATCACTGCAGATAAAGTTAGGATGTTACAAGAAGTAGATGCCATTTTTATTGATGGATTGAAACAAGAAGGCCTGTATGACGGGGTTTGGCAAGCGGGAGCCATGTTGTTACCGGTAAATTCTGTTGGAGTCATGGGTGATGAAAGAACCTATGAAAAAGCAGTGGTTTTACGTGCTGTTGAATCGACAGATGGAATGACTGCCGATTGGGTCAATTTACCTTATGAATTTTTGCAGAAAACCTCAAATAAGATAATAAATAGTGTAAAAGGCGTTAATAGAGTAGTATATGATATTAGTTCTAAGCCACCGGCAACAATCGAATGGGAATAAGCGACTTATAAAAAGAGTTTAAATTGATGAAAAAAATTAAGTTTTTACTTTTACTGCTACTATTGTTTTCAGCAGTAGTTTTTGGGCAACAAAAGAAGTATGTTTCTTATTCAGTTAAAAGAGGGGAAACGATAAAAAGTATTGCTAAAATTCATAAAATTTCTACCAGAGATTTACTTCGTTTAAATCCAGGAGTCAGACGCAAACCTAAAGCCGAAACAGTTATTATAGTCCCGAATAAAAATTTCGGTAAACAGGTAACTATTGTCCCTGATTTAAATACTTATATAGTAAAGCCAAAAGAAACTTTATTTGGAATTTCAAGAATGTTCGGTGTTACCATTGAAGAGTTAGAAACTGCAAATCCTAAATTGAAAGATGGTTTAAAAATTGACATGAAACTTTTAATTCCGAAGGCGTCTATTACTCAATTAAAAGATTCTGTTGATTATGTTCTTCACCGGGTTGTCAACGATGATACGTCCTATAATCTGACTCGAAGATTTGAAGTAACAGAAGCAGATTTGTTCAGGTTGAACCCTGCTTTAAAAGAAGGACTAAAATTGGGCATGTTGCTAAAAATAAAGCCTATTGTCACAGATGAGTCTGAAGATATTGAAGAAGGTGTTTTTAAGGAAGATCTGGATCTGAACAAAGTAATAAACGTGGTATTAATGCTCCCTTATCAAATAAATAAGTTTGTTGACTCCACTCGGTTTGATAATTTTGAAAAAAGAAATTCATTACTAAATATTGCTACAGATTTTCATTTAGGTACAAGTATGGCAATTGATTCATTAAGAAGAAAGGGGTTAAGGGTCAATATAAACTATTTGGACACTGAAAATTCGAAGTATAAATTACAATATCTTATTAATAAGAGAGATTTTTCTAATGTTGATGTGGTCGTCGGACCTCTTTATTTTGACAACGCTCATTGGGTTTCTAAACGAATAAATACACCTGTTATTTTACCGGTTTATTCTAAGAAACAACAAACGTTTTCAGCAAAAAATTTAATAAAATCTTCTCCAAATGCAGCGTTATATGAAGATAAAATACTATCCTACATGAAACAAAATTATAATGGTGAAAATATTGTTATAATAAATGACGGCAAACCTAAAAATCAGAGTAAGCTTTGGCGTATAGTCAATAAAATAAAGGCATTTGATTCGGTGCAAACTTTATCAGTTCTTAAACCGGAGAATGGTTTTATTGATAGTGAATTGGTCAAGCAGAAATTGGACTCATTATCAAGCAATTGGGTAATTTTAATTAGCGATGAAACACTTACAACTGCCGCTGCTGTAAATAATTTAAAGGGATTTGCCGAAAGAATTGAAATTGATTTATTTGCTTTAAATAAAGGGAGAAATTTTGATAGCATCGATAATATTTTTTTGGGAAAGCTAAATTTTACTTTTCCAAGTTCAGAATTTTTAAATGTGGATACTGCCCCAATGCAACGATTCTATAATTCATATAAAAGAAAAAATCATTCATTTCCCTCAAAATATTCGATAAGAGGATTTGATATTATGTACGATGCGTTGGTTAGAATTGCTACCTATGACACCCTCGAAGCAGGATTGAAAGAAGGGGAATCCAAGAGGTTGTCGGCTACTTTCAATTATAAGAAAAAGTTGTTTGGAGGTTTTGAAAATCACGGAATTTATTTGATTCAGTATACAGATGAATTAACACCCGTTCTACTGGAAGTTGAAAATCCTGAAGGCTACCAGAAATAGATTTCCGAAATTATATTTTCTTCAATTGTTGCTTTAGCATTTTAACTTGTTCAGCCAACACATTTTGGGTATCCAATTTTTTTGCTTCGGTAATTAAGGTAGTTGCTTCACGTTTACGTCTTTTAGACATAGCTATACCTGCTAATTGCAGTTTTGCCATAGCTAAATCATGTTTCTGGTTCAAGCCTAAAGAGATCGCTTTTTTAAAGAATTTCTCAGCTTTTGTAAGATTATTCTGTGAGATCATAATTCCCTGCAAAAAATTGTAATAACCTTCTTGTTTTTTAACCAAAGCAATATTTGGATTTTTGATGTAAGACAGCCATTTTGATGCTCCTTCAAAATTTTGTTTTCGCAATTGCCAAAAGGCCAGTAAGATAAATTCATTTTTAAAATAGAACAATACAAAAATACCTGCTAATAAAACCAATGAGATTCCATTCATAATGTTTTCATCGACAAATTGAAAAACCGCCCAAACTAAAATACCTGCCGCAATTACTATTTTTATATACCTGTGAAACATCGATAATTTTTTTATTGAATGCAAAGTTACATTTTTGCAATGGTTTTAATTATTTTTTATAATGTTTTTTGTATTTAACAAATGCAAGCACTGAAATAAAAGAAACAATTGCAACTGCATAATAAATAAAAGTAGGTGTAATGGCTTTATCTCCGCTGGCATAAGAATGTAATCCGGATAAATAAAAGTTTACTCCAAAATAAGTCATCAATATAGACGCAAATGCCATAATAGAGAAGACATTAAAAGTAAATCTACCTTTTAATCCGGGAACTAATCTAACATGTAACACAAAAGCATAGATCATGATACTGATCAGTGCCCAGGTCTCCTTTGGATCCCAGCCCCAGTAACGTCCCCAACTTTCGTTTGCCCACATGCCACCTAGAAAATTTCCTATAGTTAACATTATCAACCCAACGGTTAATGACATTTCGTTGATGATTGTAATTTCTTTTATCATTTTCCCAACCTTTCTTTTATTCTTGGAAGTGGTTAAAATCATTAATAAAAGAGCAATCAAACCCAATATCATACCTAATGCGAACGGCCCATAACTAGCTACAATTATGGCCACATGAATCATGAGCCAATAGGAGTCTAACACAGGTACCAGATTCGCAATTTCCGGATCCATCCAGTTCCAATGGGCCACCATCAGAATAAAAGCAGTTAGAAAAGCAGTTGCAGCAATTGTCATGGATGATTTTCTTCCAAATACCAACCCGAATAACATGGTTGCCCAGCCAACATAAATCATTGATTCGTATGCATTGCTCCATGGAGCATGTCCACTAACTAACCAACGGGCTATTAAGCCACCGGTATGCATTAAGAATAACCCAATAATGAGGGCAATACTTGCTTTAATTAAAAAGTTTATGACTTTGCTGTTGTTAAAAATTTGAAATATTACAAAGAAGAACATCAATGTCCCAATATACATATAGTAGCTAAATAATTTTTTAAAGATGTCGTATTTATTATAGGAAATTTCAAGATCTATTTTCTTTTCGGATGGATACACAGAGCTTCCATATTTTTTTTGAAATTTTATTATTCCGAGAAGTATTTCATCGGATTCTGAATAATCATGTGATTGTTTAGCTAATGATAATGTTTGTAAATATATAGGTAAGATTTTTTGAACAAAAACAGAATCCTGACCCTTAAAATTCGCCGGGTTAATTTCGTTTTGAGCTACCCATTTGTTATTAGAATTATTAGGAATTGGAAAAATTCTAAGGACATTTCCTGTGATTGCTGAGTATAATAAATTCACCCTTTTATCAACATTAATAACATCTTTTTCAAACTTACTTTTTATGTTGGTTTTCTGTGCATCTTGTTGATGTTTGGCTATTTTATACTTTCCTTTTTCAGTAAAAAAATCAGCAAGCGATGCATATTTTTGGTCGTGTGGAATACCTATGAGATCTCTTAGTTTTGTATTCCCTTTTTCAACATAAATAATTGGAATTTGAAACCAAATTCTTGGATCTTGCTGAATAGATAAAAACACTTGTGTAGCGTTCATATCTTTATAAGTATCATGTTTATTTACTTTTCGCAATAATTGTGATGCGTACGTATGAACAGGTTTCATTCGTCCACCAGCATCCTGGATGATTACCCTACTGAATATGTCAGTATGAGTTGCATCAATATGATTTGCAATTAATACGGAGTCAATTTGCCTTTTAGACATCACATGATTGTGTTCCTGTGAAAATATAATTGTAGAAAACAAAAAGAACACAATAGCTGTTAAATTAGCTTTTTTTGCTCTCATTTTGCGCAAGCTTTTTCTAAGAAAACTGAATCTTGTATTTTTTAAAAACAGGATCAAAATCAGATCCAGATACAATAAGGAATAACAGATATAGGTGATGGTTGAGCCCCAAAATCAAAAGTAACAGATAAAAAAGTTTGTTCATATTGAGGTGTTATGCTATAACTTGACTGGAAAAATTTAAAACCTTTGTAATTTAAAATGTTATTCATAAAAATTCTAAAATCAAAAGTTTCATTTGGATCGATAACAGTAACTTCACTTGCAAAAGACATCGGGCTATTTGAACCCGGGTATTTTTCTAATTGAAAATCATTTAATTTAATACTAAAAGGTAATTGTAATTGCATGGCTCCGTAACTCATTCTAAAGTTCAGGTTATCAATTGTAAATGTTGTTGGTGACTGGATAGACAGTTTTCCACCCCTCAGAATGATATGTTTGGATTCATTTCCCACAGAAACATCAAACTCCAGTTGTGCTAAAGAATTTTGATCTTTATCACCTGCAATTGTTTCGTAAGATCCTTGTACAGGACCTTTGGGAATAACAAATTTCAGTCCTGCAACTGAGTGTACTGACAACAGGGACAGGTCTTGTAAGGAATCTTTGACAATAAATCCGTCAAATTTATCTGACATTCTGTAAAATGAACCATTTACTGCAGACAGGATTTTTAAAGAACCATCAACAGTTTTAAAATTTATAGTACTTCTTTCAGGAGCGTCATACCCGACAGATACGCCATGTACTACTTGAGAAGTTCCTTTTTTTATGTAATGATCGTGTCTGCCACCACCACCGGATTCAACAAAGAGCAAATATTTTTCACCATTCTTACTTTCTTCAAAAACAGATGTGGCATTCGGAATATAATCTGTCAATTTCACTACAACAGGAGTTCCTCTGAAATCAGTTTTATAATTGTAACTGTTATTTCCTAAGGCAGAAAGTAATATTTTTCTATGGACTGGGGTTTTTTCTTCATTTCCATCATTAACTGCAACACTAATATAGGTATCATGAGACAAAAAAGTATTACTTACTTCACCTTCTTTAATAGGCATTGTTCCTTCAACACTGATGTTTCATATGTCCTTCTTTCTAATATTGGTAGGCGCTGGTGTCACACGATACATCAGTGTTGAAGGAACAATGCCTATTA
>PVMS01028528.1_pt1 | contig 29762 bp, 29 predicted proteins | sample 1853461 | NCBI WGS metagenome assembly PVMS01 (sample SAMN08582032, study PRJNA380276) | Marine sediment metagenome, whole genome shotgun sequencing project. | isolation source: ocean sediment barecode stripped | collected 2017
CAGGTAAGGAGGGAGAAGCCTCTCCACGTTCATAAGATTCCAAGTCCTGGCTGGTGATTCCAAGGGCTTCTGCGCAGTCACCTATCGATTTGTCGGTGGCTAGCCGCGCACTTTGCATTAATACGCCAAGTTTTTTTGAGCGGATTGCAATTGCTATCGGGGGATTATCCATATTTTCTCCACTGTCTGCCTGTTATTCTGGTTTCTGTTACACAAAGGACATTAAACAGGCGGCATTGTGTATCCCATCCCAGAACGAGTGACAATATGCTGTGGATTGCGAGGATCATCTTCAAGTTTCTGCCGAAGTCGAGAAATACTCACCCAGAGAATCTCTTTATCCTCTCTGTATTCAGGTCCCCAAACATTGACCAATAAATCTTCCGAGGTCAAGATATTTCCCTGGTTGTGAACGAATTGTAATAAAAGGCGATATTCGGTTGCGGAAAGAAATACCATGTTGTCTTCCTTGAAGACCTCAGCGCGAGCTAAATCAATGCGTAAGTTCCCATGGGAGAAAATAGACTGCTCAAAGTTGCTGCCTGAGACCTGAGCTCGCCGAAGTACGGCCCGCACCCGAGCTAAAACTTCAGTTGCTGAAAACGGCTTGACAATATAATCATCTGCGCCAACATCTAAGCCTCGCACTCGATCTTGCTCTTCTCCCTTGGCAGTAACCATGATGATTGGAACGGAAGAGAACTCGCGAACGCGTTCGCAGGCACCAAATCCATCCAGTCCAGGCATCATAACGTCCAAAAGGACCAGGTCTGGTTGTTTGTCAGCCACCATTTCAACCGCACTTTGCCCATCATAGGCTTTAATAACTTCATAGCCTTCTGATATCAGATTTGCTTCCATTAAGCGGACATAGCGGGGTTCATCATCAACGACCAATATTCTTGTTAGCATGGATTGCCTCCTAAATTCATAATTGTTAGCTGTCCTCGCCGGATTTATGGTTCATTGTCGGGAGGTATATATGGAATGTGGTTCCTTCACCGTAATTTGACTCAGCGATAATTTCACCCTGATGAGCGTGTATGATACTGCGACAGATGAACAAACCCAACCCGGATCCACGTATTGATCGGTTCTGGTTGGGTACACGGAAGAAGCGGGTGAAAATGTTCGGCAGATCTTCAGCTGGGATTCCTGGTCCCTGATCGCTGAATTCGATATGTGCATGATCATCATGAGTACTTAAGGTGATATTGACTGTTGAGTCCGGGGCATATTTCACAGCATTACTGATCAGATTATCGAATACTTGCCCCAATCTGGTTGGATCAGCTTGAACTTTCAAGGGGGAAGTTTCTAAATTGACCTCAATATTTAAGTCCTCATCGAATGATAGGGCTCTAAGAGTGAGATCCTTTAACATCGTATCTATCCGGACGGGTTGGAATTCCATGCGCAGTGTGCCAGACTGCAAACGAGAGGAGTCGAGCAAATTATCGATTAATTCCTTCAAGCGATCGGTTTCTTCATCAATGATGGTCAAGAATTCCCTCCGGGTATCCTCATCCCAATTTGCATCTTCCCGGAGAAGTGAAGTTGCGTAACCTTTGATAAAGCCAAGAGGAGTGCGTAGTTCGTGCGAGACTGTTGCCACGAAATCATCCTGCAGACGTTCAAGCTGTCTTTCTGCTTCAAGACGTGATAATTGGGTGACCAGATTTCCATGTTCATAGAGTTGGGCGATGTGGCCAGCGATATATTCCGCTAGGTGGGTGTGTTCGGGTGTGAATTGTGGTCCACCATAACGGACAAAAACCAGTGCACCAGCATTCTGATTGCCGGAAACCAATGGCAGCCCAAGGAAATAACGGTCTTTCATGCGATCCTTGGTGAAATCGCCGGTAATCTCCTGGCGGACGACGATCTTTTCTTTTTCGAGTACATCCTTGGCAATCGGCTCTCCCCAGGCCAAATCAGACTCTGAATTCCGGCCGCGGCCAATCGCTCGCGCGTATGCTGGTTCGAATCTATCTTCTTGCTGATGGACATAGAGAACGACATTGTCAAAAATGAAGACTGTTCTGGCGATGCCAATAATCTCATCTAGGCTGGCATCTAACTCCGAAGCACGGGTGACAACGCGACTGATGGCGTAGATTGCATCGAGTTCCTGTGCATCCAATTTATCTGGATCGCGAACTTCATTCGTCATCATATGTACCTGATACCGGTAAGGAAAAGGAAAAGCGTGTCCCCTGATCTGGGTTTGAATCTACATTAATTTCTGAACCATGTGCTTCAAGAATGTGGTGGACCATCGCTAATCCGAGACCTGTTCCCGAATACCTGCGGGAAACAGAGCTGTCCAATTGATGGAAGAGTTCGAATATTTCTGAGATGCTCTCTGCAGGAACACCAATCCCAGAATCGCTGACTGTGAATTCAATGAAATCCATTTCATGTTGCGCAAATAATCTCACCTGACCGCCTGTTGGGGTAAATTTGATACCGTTATCCAGCAGCTGATTAATAACCCACTGTATTTTCTCTTCATCCGCGTAAATTTTCGGTAAACCAACTGGAATTGTGACCTCAAGATCGATATCTTTCGCTTCGGCTTTCTTGAGAGTTTGAGGCAGATAAGCATCTACCAATTGGCGGATGTCGAGCGGCTGTAGAGATAGACTGAGTTCCCCTCTCACTGCCAGTGAGAATTGGATTAAATCATCGATCAATTGCTCCAAGCGATCTTCTGAACGCACAAGAACATTAATGGCGTTCTCCTGGAGAGGGGTCAGGGGTCCCAAACTGCGGTCGGATAAGATGTCCAGGTAACCTTTTATATGGGTGAGAGGTGTTCGCAGCTCGTGGGAAATATTGGAGACAAAGTTTGATTTGAGTTGGTTGAGCTCCGTTAATTTTAATAGGGCTTCTTCTAATTCAGCTGTACGTTCTGCAACACGTTGCTCGAGTTCCCGGTTGGTTAGCTCAAGGTTATGCTGCAGTTGAAATATCTGAACTGTGATAACTTCATCAATGGAAAACTGATCGACGAATCCAAGTTCAACCAAAACTTGCCCAAGCAGGCAGGGCTCCCCGTTCGCAATTTTGTATTGTTGAAACTCCAATGCGGCTTTCAAATCCTTTGATCCTAGCAAGTCTCTTTCAATTAGTAACTCACCCAATCGGGGGACAAGCGTTTCTGGTGATATATGGACGTCCATAGGGAACACCCTAGAAGGAAAAACAGATTCGCCAAAGGTTGCTGCCAAAATCAAATCCACCCCTCAGTGCTGGCAATGAGGCCAGTGAGGGTCAGTAGTGGGGAGGCAGCGAGGACACGAAACTTCAACGGTCATTTTTATGCGATATTTTACCGATATTATGGTCTAAATGATCCACGCTATAACCTGACTAATAATATCTCTATTTGCAATTCGTTGCAAGATTTAAACCAATGACTTGCAAAGTGTTTGTAAGGTTACTGATCTCGTTTTTATTGCATAATCATTATGTGGGCTTGGGCAGGATAGAATGGTGATATTTCATATTATTTGGTGTGAATGAAGGAGGACTATGGTGGTTTCCAGCGTCTTAGTTATTGACAATGATGTCTCTTTGACTGAAATACATAAGGCAGCACTGGAACCCGAGGCGTTTGAGGTACATACGTCTCATGAAATCGAAGAAGGTATCAATGCCATACACCAACTGAATCCAGATGTGATTGTACTTGATTTACATCTACCTGAGAAAGATGGATGGCAGGTCTGTCGGGATATCCGCGCTTTCACTAAAATCCCCATATTAATCTTATCGGTGTTGAATAATCCGGATGCCATCGCCCAAGCATTGGACGAGGGCGCAGATGATTATTTAATAAAACCAGTGCCGAGCGGAGTATTAATCGCTCACCTGAAGAATTTAATTCGCCGGGCTCGTGCTGAACACGTAGCCATCAAAACACGCAATGATCTTGGAGCCTCTGTCGAGCTGGATTAGCATTATAATATCCATAATCGAGGAGGCGGATCATGCAAACTTGTCATCAATGTAACGCCCAATCACCAGATACGGCAATAAATTGTGTTAACTGCAACGCAGATCTGAAGGAATTTTCAGCCACCGCAGTTGCGCGCAAGGAATTTCTGGCGAACGATCGGGTCAGACAGATTCGAGTTCTGGTGGCAGTGAATTCCTGCCCAGCTTGTGAAGCATTAGAGGGGACCTATGAGAAAGATGCCGTTCCGACACTTCCAGTTGAAGGGTGTTCCCATGAATCTGGGTGCCGCTGTTTCTACCAACCCTACTTAACAACAATTTACCCTTAGCTTTTTGATCTCAAGGTTCGACATCCCCATATGAGTCATTAATTATCTTTGCAGCCAGATCGAGAGCCTGTCTCTGGTTTGTCACATTTCCGGTGGCCTGCGCCTCTTGAATATTTCGTAAAATCTGACCGATGATTGGACCTGGTTTCAATCCCAGCTCCTCCATCAGATCGTTCCCATCGATTAAAGGAGGTGGCGAGATAACTTCTTCTTTTTTCTCCCACCATGCCTCGAGAAGATACCTGACCACATCGACCTGGTGAGCCCATATGTCAGGGGGTAATGTCGGTCCATAGGTAGCCAATGTGTCTGCCAGAGAGAGCAGGCAGACATCAACCCCGCCAGGTCCGGTATCACGAAAGAAGCGATAGATGGCTCTCCTGGAGGGAAGTTCTCCGGTCTGGGCAAGCCATAATGGGCGCATATGGTTGAGCACAATCACACGTGTACGCTTGATTTCGGAGTTGCTTAGCTGCAGTTCTTGGCCCAGTTTCACCACCAAATCAGCGCTAACTTCTTCATGCTTGATGAAGCGGAATTGGCCATCTTTATCAATCTCCTTGGTGTGCGGCTTGCCAATATCGTGATATAAGGCGCTCAGGAATACCAACGATAAAAGAGAGCGGGATGGATTGAGCTGAGTATTCAAATGGATGCCGATCTGTTCTCGATAGCGTCCCAGACGATGCGATACCACCCCTAAGAATAAACTTGCAGAGCCTTCAGGATTGTAGGAGGGTTTCAGAATTTCCAAAACTTTATGCAGCTTCGTTAATACATCCAAGGAATGATCCCAGACATTCAGGATATGGGGTGGTGATTGTTCCACGCCTTTCATTGCGCTCAGCTCAGGTAAAACATGGGGGATTGCCTCGAGGTAGTCAAGTATGCGAATTGCGGTAGCTGGTTTTGGACTGTCCAAGAGGTGAAGAAGTTCGTCACGGAGTCTTTCAGCCGAGACCTCTGGGAGCAGACTTACTGCCGCGCGCATGCGCTCTTGCGTTTCTGGATCGGTTCTCATATCAAATAAAATCGAAAACCTAATGCCTCTGAGGATGCGCACCGGATCTGAAATAAAAGCTTGTGGAGAGCAAGCATGCAGGCGTTTGGAATATAAGTCTGCTGCACCACCCCATGGATCCAATAGTTCATGGGGACGGTGAATTTCTACCGCCAATGCATTGATCGTGAAGTCGCGGTTTCTTAAATCCTCCTCTAGGGTAGCTCCTTGAAAGGGTGCGAAATCTAAAACCAGGCGATCACCTTCGGATTGTGGAATGATGACTCGGCCAAAATCACGTTCCTTATCCAAGGCGTAAAAAGCGCCGTCCAAAGTGTCGGCGATTTTCCGGGCGGTTTTGATCGCTTTTCCCGGCAGTGTGAAATCGAGCTCCACCGCAGGCAAGCTGAGTAAGGCGTTGCGTACCGCGCCACCAACCACATAGACGGTTTGATCTTGTGGAAGAATAGCTGTTACTCTTTCCAGGATAGGGTGGATGTGAATTGGTGGTGTTGTTGACACGTAGGATACCTGTGAGATTTCCTTGAATCTTGAAGCTTGGGCAGCTTGGAAAGCCTGTTTGGGAGTGCCACCTTGGCCAACAATTCTCCCACCTAGGCAGGCGATCCATCTGCCAGCATATAAGGAGCGCTCATTTTGCTGACCCCCAAACTTATTAAGCTCCACCATGTTCCATTCTTATTCTGGAGGTTGATATTTTTGAGGATTTACTGTGCCAATGAAGGGTAGGTTGCGATAGTATTCGTCGAGATCGAGACCGTAACCGAAAACGAACTTGTTGGGTATTGCGAAACCTCGGTAGTGGATGGGAACATCAACTTCTCTGCGCTCGGCTTTATCCAGGAGAGTACAAACTTTCAGACTCCGAGGGTGACGAGTGGCAAGCATCTCCAATACTGAGGCGAGCGTATAGCCGCTATCGACAATATCTTCGACCAACAGCACATCCCGATCGTGGATATCTTCTTTCAGGTCGAGGGCGATGCGTACTTGCCCTGTGGATTGGCGCGCTCCTGACCCGTATGAAGATACCGCCATAAAGTCAATCGTGTGGGGCAGGTCAATATGGCGCATTAGATCCGCCAGGAAGAGTACTCCACCGCGTAAAATGCAGATCAGGTGTAAATGCTTATCCTGATAATCCTCGCTGATCTCCTTTCCCAGCTGTACAATCCGTTCCTGTAAATCATCAGCTGGGATCAATACTTCTTCTAAAAAATTCTGGTAATCCTGCATAGTCAATCTCTTGGCACTTCGTGATGTTTCCTGCAACGAGCCTCGTATAGCTCAGAGGCACCAATTACAACCACCGGATCATCGTAATGGGCAGGTTTACCGTTCAACAGGCGTTGAGTGCGGGAGGCCTGTTCTGCACACTCCATACATATAGCGTGCAGCTTATCAACTCGCTCGGCTTGCGCCATGAGCGTAGGCATCGGGCCAAATGGTTCACCGCGAAAATCGGTGTCCAAACCAGCTACGATAACGCGCAAACCGTCATCTGCCATCCGTTGAATGATCTGGGAGATCTCTTTATCAAAGAATTGAGCTTCATCAACAGCCACAACGGTCGTATCAGCATCCAAATGCCCTAGAATTTGGGCTGCAGATTTAATCGGAAGGGCATCAAAATTACTTCCTGCATGAGAAGTAACTTTGGCTTCTGAATAACGGTCGTCAATAACTGGTTTAAACACCTGAACTTTTTGTTTTGCGATTGTCGCACGCCGTAAGCGACGAATTAATTCATCTGTCTTTCCACTGAACATCGAACCGACAATGACTTCGACAACGCCGGAGTGGTGTCTCATAGGTAATTTTGACCCTTCATAGAAAATATATTTAATCTATTTTGGAGATATGGTTTGTCAAATAATAGCTGTAATATCTGGGCTGGAAAGCTGACACTTTAGCACTGATTTTCTGCAGGGAAGAAAGAAAAATGAATACGAATTGAGCACTAGAATCGACTTGATTTGGATTCTACCATAAACCGGTCAGTGAGAATTTGTCTGCTAAGTTTCTATAAATTGAGAAAGAAAGACAGGCAGATGTGAAGCCACATCTGCCTGTGAGATCTTACGGTAACAGGTTCTAGACCTGAATTTCCTGAGCGGCTTCTGGCAGCATGTAGCCGAATTGGCGTAAACGCTTCTTGAGATCAGTCAATGATTTTCGACCAAATCCTTCAACGGCCAGCAGGGATGCTTCGCCAGTTTCCAGCATTTCCATTACCTGGCCAACCTTTATGATGTCAGCTCTGGCAAGGGAATCAGTGGCGCGGGTTCCCAACTCGAGTTCAGCGATCGGTCGTTCGGGTGAAACTTTGGCAGCTTCCCGTGCTTCAGCCTCATCGATGTATTCTTGACGGGCTTGAAGTTTTTTATAGAATCGATCAACCTGACCTTCTGTGTCAACAATGCGCTGTTCGCCAGTATAAAACGGGTGGCAGTTCGAACAGATTTCAGTACGGATTTCTTTAATTGTTGAACCCGTCGTCCAGGTGTTACCACATGCACAGACGACGAGAGCTTCAGGATAATAAGTAGGGTGAATTTCTTCTTTCATTGTTTGCTTGTCCTTCTTATGCGATTAAATACTAATATTGTCTGTATAGGGAAATATCAGAACAGTATTTACGCTTCTGGAATTACGCTTACCCGTTTGCGACCGCCGCGGATGGTCTCATACATAACAACACCGTGCGTTGTAGCAAAAAGCGTATGATCTCTACCGAGGCCGACATTGCGCCCTGGTTTGATCTTGGTGCCTCGTTGACGGACCAGGATATAGCCGGAGAGTACCTCTTCACCGCCATAAACCTTTACACCCAAACGCTTTGACTGGCTGTCACGACCATTACTACTTGATCCGCCACCTTTTTTATGAGCCATTTTTACCTCCGGATTTTTCTACAATCGAAGCAATCCGCAGTCGAGTATACCGTTGGCGGTGACCCGTCTTTACGCGGTAGCGTTCTCTTGGTTTGTATTTAAATACTACGATCTTTGGTCCCTTGATCTGAGCTTCAACAGTAGCTTCTACTTTTGCCCCTTTAAGGTAAGGGGTTCCGACGGCAGTCTTCTCACCATCCGTTATAAGGAGGACCCGATCGAGATCGATCTTTTCGCCAATATCTGCTTGATAGCTATCGATTTCGATTGTATCACCTTCAACGACTTTATATTGCTTGCCGCCATCTTCTATTATGGCGTATTTCATTTGATCTTCTCCAATCTTCACTTCACCACACTCTCCGCGAGCCAACCGATATCTCACGCCGAGGTGTGGGGAAGTTGGGGATACACGGTATCGCCCCAGCGGTTTTTTGCCGGGGCCGCATAATTATAACGAGGAAGTAGATCTGTGTCAACAAGAATCCAGAACAATGACACAAGAATCAAGAACTAACGACATAAGATTCAAGAACTAAATCCCTTCTGGGGTAACGATTTTGAAAGGTGGTAGAGGGCTTTCCCATGGTATATTGATTGCAGGTAGAGAAGGTTTATTTGGTTTCTCCGGGCTTACCATCTCACCGAATTATTTTGGTTTGTAAACAATATGGTGAGATGCATTTGGCGGGGAAAATCTGATAGTTAAGGCGATTCCGTTTATTAGAGATGTCTTTGATCTGTTCAAATTGCGGGTTTAATAATCCTCCGGGAATGCGTTTCTGTGGTAAATGTGGTTCCCCGCTCACTGGTTCCGGGGATAAGAAAAGCATTGAACTGGAACCATCCTCAGCGCCAATAACTGAAATCGAAATGCTGATCGGTTCTGATTTAAAGCAACGATTTCGTCAGGCAGGACTGGAGTCTGCCGGTCAGCGGCGAATTGTAACGGTACTTTTTGCAGACTTGTGTGATTACACTGGATTAAGTGGGAAAATCGACGACGAATCACTTTATGAGTTCATTCAGCTTTATATCCGCATGCTGGCAGAGAAAGTCTACCAGTTTGAAGGGATGGTGGATAAGATCACTGGGGATGGCTTAATGGCATTGTTTGGGGCACCGATCGCCTATGAAAACCCGGCTGAGCGTGCAGTACGGGCAGCGCTGGAAATGCAGGCGGGTCTCGAAAAGCTCAACCAGAATCTCGAAGACCGCCTGGGTGAGAAATTACAAATGCATTTCGGTCTCAATCGAGGGTCAGTGATCGTAGGCGGCATCGGTTCAGACTTGCTGATCGATTACACAGCGATCGGCGATTCAGTCAATCTTGCCCGGCGGCTCCAGGAAACTGCCTCCCCGAATACGATCCTGGTCAGCGAAAGCGTATACCAAACAACACAAGCTTTGTTTAATTATCAGGAGCTGTCTGACCTTGATCTAAAAGGGTATCAGCGAGGGGGAAGGGGGTATCAGGTACTGGGAGTAAAATCCCAGCCTGCTCTGGTGAGAGGAATCCAAGGGCTGCGTTCTCCGATGGTGGGTCGGAAAGCTGAGTTGGATATTATCTGCGGCGCATTAGCGGACCTTGCCCAAGACCAGCGTGGGCAGGTTGTGACCTTGATTGGTGAAGCCGGGATTGGTAAAAGCCGGCTGACCGCCGAATTCAAGGCACGCATAAACCCCGATCAATTTACCCTCCTGGAAGGTCAAAGCCTAACTTACCGGAAATCAGTCTCCTATTGGATTTTCCTCGAAATATTGAGAGACTACCTGGGGGTTGCAACTGGTACAAACAGGTTTTTGGTGCATGAAAGGCTGATCACGAAAGTGAATCAAGTCCTCGGCTCAGAATCAAAGAATGTACTGCCTTTTCTGGAGAAGTTGCTCTCATTAGAACTAACCGATCCAGTAGTTGCCCGGCGTTTGAAACATCTGGATGCTGAACAATTACGACAACAAACCTTTATTGCAGTTCGCAATTTTCTATTGGCAGAGGCTAAACATCGTCCTTTAATCCTGATATTGGAGGATTTGCATTGGGCTGATGAAATTTCCCTGGATCTGTTATCTTTCCTGGTTGAATCAATTGATGATGAACCTGTGATGGTTCTGGGGATTTCCCGCCCAACGATGGAGAGTAAATTTGATGATTTGCTCGAATTTACCGGGCAGCGTTTTCAGGAACGATGCAGAATTATTCAACTGCAGACACTTTCAGACGAACAAAGCGATGAACTTCTTTTTGGTTTGCTTGGAATGCCGGATATCCCTGATCAATTCAGATCCCAAATTCTACAGAGAGCAGCCGGTGTCCCCTTTTACATCGAAGAGATCCTGCGCATGCTGATCGACAATCAAACCCTGGTCCATGAAGGAGGGCGATGGTTGTTGACTCCAGATGAAGACTACACTCTTGAAGTTCCTGACAATTTACAGGATCTGATCCTTACCCGTTTCGATCGTTTGAATCCCATCCAACGAAGTGTTTTGCAAACTGCTTCGGTGATCGGCAGAGAATTCAATGCTACTATTCTGAATCAGGTGATGGGATTTGGAGAGCAAAACGAACTTAAACAAGTTCTCTCTTCATTAGAAGAAAAAGCTTTCATCGATCTGCTGCCGGAACAAGGTTTTGGTGGATATCTCTTTCGGCATGTACTAACTTCAGATGCAGTTTACAAAACTTTGCTCCGCCGGGATCGGAACAGATTGCATGGGAAAGTTGCCCAAACCTTAGAGAATGTTTATGCAGACCAGATAGAGAGTCAAGTCGAGGTTCTGGCTGGACATTACCTGCGCAGTGTGTATTTGGAAAAAGCGTTGCATTATTTGATTTTAGCGGGAAGTAAATCTGCCCGGGACTATGCCAACCTGCAAGCTAAGAAGTATTTTGAGGAGGCCAGAGATCTGCTGGCTGATGTGGAGCACAACGCTGAACAGGCGATGAAAGTGTGGACTGGTCTTGGGGATGTGTTGGTTTTTATTGGCGAATATGCCACTGCCCGAGATTGCTATCAAGAGGCAGTTAAGATGGGAATAGCCTCTCCAGAGATACAAGCGGATCTAAATCTTAATGTTATTCAACGCAAGATAGCTATCACTTACGAACGGCAGGGAGATTACGATCAGGCGTTATCCCATCTCTCCTTAGCAAGTGATGCTCTGAGAGCTGCAGAGAACTCTTCACCAGTTGCCAAAGCTCAAATCCTGAACGCTGAGGGATGGATATTTTTCCTGCGAGGGAATTTCAATCAAGCGCAAGATGCCCTTGTCTCCGCTCTTGATCTGGTTGAAGATACAGATGAATTCAGCACAATTGCATCGATCCATAATCGACTCGGTGCAGTCTCATACCAACTTAGGAATTATAAGCAGGCGGCGATCTATGTTCGAAATAGCCTAGAAATGAGAAAAACCCTGGCAGATCTGTCTGGAGAAGCGCGTTTGTATAATAACCTTGGCTTGCTCGGATTGATGTCAGGGGATCTTCGTGAAGCAGAGATGAACTTTAATCAGAGCATTGCTTTGCTGGAAAAAGTTGGTGACACAGAGGGTATTGCTCTGGCAAATATTAATCTCGGTTTGGTAAAGTATGATCTTGGTGAATATGCATCAGCTGGCGTGCATCTAGAAAAAGCGAGAGAAATTGCAGAGAAGATCGGTCATCGTTTTTATCTAGGATTGGCCAGTATGTATCTGGGGAGGTTGGAAACTGCATTTCAAGGATATGAGCGCGCGGTTGACTTGCTGGATGATGGTTTGCAGATTTTCAAAGAGCTGGGTGCCGAGGATAATTTGATAGATGCGATGTGCTATCTGGCTGAAAACTATATAGCTTGGGGAAAACTCGCAGTTTCAATTCAGTGGAGCGAACGGGCGAATTCAGCCCTTACAGGTGATGGGGCAGTCCCGGTAGGGGATTCGGTCCAGGCGGGGCGTGTTCTTCGAGTGCAGGGAGCGATCGCTCGATTACAAGGAAATCTGGAACTCGCTGGTCAATTTTTATTGGACAGCGCAGAAATTTTCAGTGCCGCCTTGGAGAAATTGGAATCAGCGCGTACGGCCTACGAATTGGCACTTCTGGCAAATGACGTGAACGAAACTGAACGCGCTCAGGAATATTTCAATCAAGCCAGAGAGATCTATATTGATGTGGGGGCAAAAATGGAACTTCAGCGAGTGGATACTGGGTTACAAAATATTGCAGTTTAAAGGTCTAGACCTTACGAATAAATTTATTATATCCTGGAAAAAATTGCCGGGGCTTGGAGAAAATTTTCAAGCCCCGGCTTAAGTTTAAGTATCTGCTCTTCACCCTAAAGAGGTAAGGTGGTCACCCATTATTGGGAATGGCGATCAACCATCAAAATCTACCCAATCAGCTGTCCAGGGGAGTGCCTCGGATTCTTCTAGGCCAAAGGCAGAGATCCCTGCAGCTCCCTGGTCAGGGAACGATCCTGCCCAGGCACCATCATGACCTGCCCAGCCACCATAGCCACCTGCCCATGCTCCTTATCCACCTGCCCAAGCGCCGTACCCACCTGCCCCCGCTCCATACCCACCTGCCCAGGCTCCGTATCCACCAGCCCAGGCCCCGTAACCGCCTGCCCAGGCCCCGTATCCACCAGCCCAGGCTCCATATCCACCAGCCCAAGCCCCGTAACCACCTGTCCAGGGACCATAATCACCTGCCCAGGCTCCATATCCACCTGTCCAATCAGCGTACTCCCCTCGTAAGCGGAATTCCCCACTTTCCTCATCGTAATAGGTATATCCTTCGTAGTGTTCCTCGTCCGCCAGATCTGCAAATATATCCATCCCGTAATTGGCGCTGCCGGTGACCTCGGCAAAAACTGCATCAGGAGCGTTAACCCGCCCTGCACCTTGCTGCCATAGGCTGTAAAGCGCTTCTGTGCTATCGAGATCGACCCAAGGCAAAGCAGTAACCATGAGACGATACTTGACTTCATCAGGGGTGAGTTCTGGGTTTTCAGCTAAAGCCAAGGCCGCGAGACCGGAAACAACCGCAGAAGCCTGTGATGTGCCAGCCATCCAAAAATATTTATGTGGCAGCTGGCTCTCGGGATGCTCATTTTCCAAAGTGCTGTGTTTTGCCATGGTAGATACCATGTGAGCACCGGGAGCCAGGACATCGGGTTTTGTAAACGCGTCCAGCGTCGGTCCTGCGGCAGAGAAGGGAGCTATGTAATCATCGCTCCAATCATCTGGAGTGTGATTATCGGTAAAAGCGCCCACGGTGATCACATAGGGATTATTTCCTGGCACACCAATCGTCATGGCATCTGAACCGCCGTTCCCAGCGGCAACAACCACCGTGATACCGCTTGCCCAGGCTTCCATTACCGCCTCATTGAGCGGATCCACCCAGTATGGAACCTCTGCATTGGAGACCAGGGATAAATTCATCACCCGGATATTGTATTCGTCCTTGTGATCAATCACCCACTGGATACCCTGAATGACCTTCTCATAATCGCTGTAACCGTATTCGTCGAGCACGCGAACACCAACCAGACGGACACCAGGTGCAACCCCATTCCAATCACCATCAGGTCCTTGCTGGCCGTTAGCAATAATGCCAGCAATATGGGTGCCATGACCGTGGGGATCGCGTGGGGAATTGCTACCTTCAACGAAGTCAACCCATGCCGCGATCCGGTTGAGCCTGACACCATTTACTTTCTTGAGCAATCCAGGGTGATTACTCAATCCGGTATCAACAATCGCGACTGTTACGCCCTCACCGGTGACTCCAGCATCCCAAACCACATCCGCACCGACCAGATCGGGATAATCGCTGGCGGGAGCAGGATCACCATCGAATTCATTACCCGTTATCCAAACTGAGGAATTGGGAACAATGGAGGTGACCTCGGGTTCAGCAAGCAGTCTGGGGAGTGCGTTCACTGGTAACGAAGCACCCAGGCTGTCGATCAAATCCAGACTTGAGGTCACTTGCCCACCATGGGCTGAAACCAGGCGAGTCACCGCCTCTAAATCTGAGCCTTTGACAATGAATGAGCCAAATTCTGCCTGCTGAGATGGCGCGGTCATCGTGAATGAGGCCATTAAAACCAGCACGAGAATCAAGCCAACATGGCGTGTAATTCGGTTGACTGTTCCTGGTGTTTTCATAAGTAATCTCCTGAGCGGATTTCACGCTGTAAAACCAAAAAGACCTGGATTTACCAGGTCTCAGAATCGCAGACATAATTTGTGTCAACGATCTCGGCGGCCTGGCGATCATAGCCACCCGAAGATGGCATTAGACCCATGGCTTTGCGTCCCCAGCTTTCACTGGGTTTGCCTTTATCGGATCGTTATGATTTTAGCACGAACGAGTGCGGGAAGTCCATAAAATTACCTATCATTCTTGCAAGTAGCGATGATTACTCAATTTAAATTACAGAATGATGAATAGAATTTTCAATCTCCTTGATTGATTATCCTACATTAGCACTGTTTATTAGGGCAGCAAGGCGGGATCTTGCTACACTGATTTGTTCGTCAATCTCGTCCATCTCTGCGATTAGATTGGGATGGATTGATGAGCAGGCAGTCGTGCTTGCAAGTCAGCCAGCTTTCACTCCAATCGTGCGATCTGCTGGTCTAATTCGTGGGAATCATTTTTATTGATTTCAGTTTACTCCTTTGCTACATTTACCCGAGAAAAATGCTCGTGAAAAAGGTGAGCGGGAAAATATCAGATTGAGTTGAAGTACTTAATTGATGCTGATTATCACCCATTGTACTGACAAAATACATTTTGTGGAATCCGTGACCGAGTGGTAAACTATACTTCGTGCGTCCGGCGTTCGGGGTCTTACGCACCCAGTTTGTGAAGAAAACTTCCCATACCTGGCAATAAATATCAAAGCGTATTTCATAATTTCCCTGGGCATATATACCAGGCAGTTAAGAGCGCAAACTATGCAATCATTAATTACTTTGAATTAGGAGAATAAAATGACTGAAAAGAAATGGGTTTACATGTTCAACGAGGTTGAGGTCGCTGAAGAGCAGGTTGGAGGGGATTGGGAAGACGTAAGAGCCCTCCTGGGAGGCAAGGGTTCTGGATTGGCAGATATGACCCGAGCAGGTGTGCCCGTACCGCCCGGATTCACCGTCACCACTGAAGCATGCAACAGTTATCTGGATACTGATGGAATATTTCCATCCGGGATGTGGGAACAGGAGTTGGATTCATTGAGCAATGTCGAAAAAGCCACTGGTAAGCTTTTCGGCGATCCCAGCAATCCACTTTTGGTATCCTGCCGATCCGGGGCAAAATTTTCCATGCCAGGCATGATGGACACCGTGCTAAATATCGGCTTAAATGATGAAACTGCAGCCGGGATGGCTGAATTAACTGGAGACGAATCCTTTGTTTACGATGCCTACCGCAGGCTGGTAGAGATGTTTGGCAAGGTTGTTCTTGGCATTCCTGACGAAGCATTTGAAGGACCGATGGCTGAATACAAAGAGAAGAGTGGGATTAAGTCAGACACAGAATTAACTGCTGAGGATTGGAAAAATCTGGTTGAAAAATTCAAAGCGGTGGTGAAGGAAAACATGGGATTTGATTTCCCCCAGGACCCTTATGAACAGCTGCGTCTGGCAACCGAGGCTGTCTTCAAATCATGGAATGGTAAACGCGCCGTGGCTTACCGCAACGCAGCAGGAATCGAGCATGATCTCGGTACCGGGATTAATATTCAGACCATGGTGTTTGGCAATATGGGTTGGGATTCGGGTACTGGGGTTGCTTTTACCCGCGATCCTGCCACAGGTGATGACTTACTCTATGGGGATTACCTGCTGAACGCTCAAGGTGAAGATGTGGTTGCTGGAATTCGCAACACGCAAGAAATCAGCAATCTCGAAAATGAGATGCCGGAAGCTTACAAAGAATTCCTGGAGATTTGTGACAAGCTTGAGCGCCACTACCGCGACATGCAGGATGTTGAGTTTACCGTTGAGAAAAACAAATTGTGGATGCTGCAAACCAGGACTGGAAAACGAACTGCAAAGGCTGCTGTCAAAATCGCAGTGGATATGGCCAATGAGGGATTGATTTCAAAAGAAGAAGCAGTTTTAAGGGTCTTGCCCGATGATGTTGATACGCTGCTTCACCCTCAATTCGATTTGCAAGCGATGGAAAAAGCGCGTGAAACTGGCACATTTTACGCTTCAGGTGTGAACGCCTCACCTGGTGCGGCAGTTGGACAGGTTTATTTTGATGCCGATACAGCAGAGCGGATGGCTAAGGAGGAAGGCCAGGATGTGATCATGGTGCGACCCTTCACCAAGCCTGATGATGTGCATGGCATGCTGGCTTCCAAAGGTATCTTGACCAGTGAGGGAGGCGCTACCTCCCATGCAGCGGTGGTCGCTCGCCAATTTGGTGTTCCCTGCGTGGTAGGAGCAGCCATGATCCGCCTTGATCTTGAGAAACGCCTGATGACCGTTGAGGATAAAGTGGTTAATGAAGGTGAATGGATTTCGGTTGATGGCACCAGCGGGGAAGTCTTCCTGGGTAAAATTGCAACGATTGCTCCCACCCTGGAAGAACAAACTGATCTATTGACATTGCTTTCTTGGGCAGATGAGATCAGTGCTACACCTGGTATTCGCAAGGCGCCGCAAGGCTGGCCGACGACTGGCTTAGAGGTTTGGGCGAACGCCGATTATCCTGCTGATGCCCGTCGGGCGCGCTCCTATGGGGCGGTTGGGATCGGACTCTGCCGCACCGAGCACATGTTCTTTGAGCAGGACCGCCTGCCTACCGTGCAGCGCATGATCCTGGCTGACACATCGGCTGAACGAAAGGCTGCCCTGGATGAACTGCTCCCCTTCCAGCGCTCGGACTTCGAAGGTTTGTTCGAAGCCATGGATGGATTCCCGGTGATCATTCGTTTGATTGACCCACCACTCCACGAATTTCTGCCTTCTGAGACAGAGTTGTTGGAAGAAGTGATCACCATGCGGGTAAAAGGTGAGACTGAGGGTTTGGCAGAAAAGGAAGACTTGCTAAGCCATGTTCAAGAGCTCCATGAAAGCAATCCAATGATGGGATTGCGCGGTATTCGCTTGAGCATCATGATGCCAGAAATCGTGGAAATGCAAGTCCGGGCGATCTTTGAAGCTGCGGCCAACGTCACACTCAAAGGTATAAATGCCAAACCCGAGGTGATGATCCCGCTGACCGGAACTGTAAATGAACTCAATGTGATCCAGCCACGACTGATGGTGATCGCCAAAGAAGTAATGCAGGAGAAAGGTGTTGAATTCCAATATAAATTCGGTACGATGATCGAGATCCCCCGAGCCGCAGTTACTGCCCGTGAGATCGCTGAGGTCGCTGAGTTCTTTTCTTTCGGCACAAACGATCTGACCCAAATGACATATGGCTACAGTCGGGATGATGCCGAACGCAACTTCCTGCTTAAATATGTGGAAGATGGCATCCTGCCGAGGAACCCCTTCCAGACGATCGACCAGGAGGGTGTCGGAAAGTTGATGGAAATCTGCGTACGAGCTGGCCGAGATGCACGGACAGATCTGGAAGTGGGTATTTGCGGCGAGCATGGTGGTGATCCCGAGTCGATCGAATTCTGCTACTCGATAGGACAGAATTACGTCAGCTGCTCACCATTCCGGATCCCGATCGCCCGATTATCAGCAGCTCACGCAGCTTTAAAATATAAGGGTGTCGCGATTATGGAATAGAGAATAAGACGGTGGTGATCAAGTCTTGAGGGGCTGTCTATAAAGAAATTATAGGCAGCCCTTAATCATTTAAGGATTTGTAATTTCTAGTCGAAGCATCCACAGCTGATGGACATTTGAAGCTACAGGGCAAATCTGTGGATGATTTGCTCCTATATTCTTTCACGAAGATAAAAAAAACTGAGCTGGGAGTCGATCCAACCCGCGATTACGCAAAAAATGAAAACCGAAGTTGATGATTGAGAAGATATCTTCTCTACCTCTTATCTCTCCTTGCTTATCGCTTCTAAGTACCAAAGCGGGGCGCGGGAGGCCAATTTCCCAAATTGATCTGAGACCGGCTTGCGACGTTCGTCACCAGGGTGACCTGTCTCGCATAAGACCATTCTGTGTTCGTGGCACTCAGCTTCTTTCTCGCATATCCGGAAGCAAATCGGGCATATATAAATAAGCTGATCCTGATCATCCATCAATTGCCTCCTCGTGTTTCCAGGAATCGAATATATTCAGATAATGATGGGTTGAATTATATTGTAACCGATTTTTTGGTGTGCGATAAAAAAAATTTTGGAAAATCGCTGATCTCAAACTGAGCAGCTGAACTAATATTTGAAGCATCTGCGCATAGGTGTCGAACTAGGTTCCCCACAAATTGAGAACATAGCCATATTTGAATTCAGTGTGAGAGCAAAAAGGCGGGGCTGCCTTATTCAGACAGCCCCTTCGTAAAAGAGTTTCAAGGACGTGGTTCGATGTGCGGTGAAGTTGCTTGGACCCCGATTACCCTGCTGGTAATGAATGCCGTGGGTAATGATCTGTGATGAAATCGTGATGTAGTGTGATGTTGGATGTATGTAGCTAGAGGATCAGGATCCCAGAGGGTGATTCCATTATGCTTTTTGTCCTATCCGCTCCTTACGCACAAATTTAGCACCTTCCCGGAGAGCTTGATAGTTAAGCGGGAGTAAATTTTTGTGCCGTTCCGGAAGGTGATCTTGCAATGCTGCTTCAATGGCTTCGATCGGTAAAACGGGTTCTTGAGCGAGCAAAGCTCCGATCATCACGATATTTGTCATGCGCTTATCACCCAATGATTCAGCGATCTCATTAGCTGGGATAAGCACGCTGTGCAGGCTATCTCGTTGGACAGGCCGCTCGATTAGAGAAGTGTTGACGATCAGCGTTCCGTTTTCAACCACCATTGATTCGTATTTATCCAACGAGGGCAGGTTCATGGCTATTAATGCCTGCGGGTGACGTACCAGGGGAGAACCGATCTCCTCATCAGCGATGATCACTGTGCAGTTGGCAGTCCCTCCACGTATTTCAGGCCCATAGGATGGGATCCAGGTCACTTCTTTGCCGTTATCCATGGCTGCATATGCAAGAACCTGTCCTGCAAAGAGCACTCCCTGGCCGCCAAACCCTGCGATCACTATTTCAGTTTGCATGTATTTTCCTTTTCCCGATCAAACCCTGACCTGACTGAGACTTGGGGAGACTTTGAAATCTTCAAGCGGATAAACCGGGATCATGCGTTCTTCTATCCACTGCAAAGCTTCAATTGGACTTAGTTCCCAATTTATCGGGCAAGTGGACAGCAGTTCGACCATCGAAAACCCAAGCCCTCTCTGCTGCGTTTCAAATGCCAGGCGGATTGATTTTTTCGCCTTGCGAATATTCTTCGGATCATGCAGGCTGCGCCGGACGATATAACCCGCGCCATCCAAGGTGGCCAGCATTTCCGCAGTGCGGATGGGGAAACCGGTTTGCTCGATATCCCGTCCTTGGGGGGTGGAAGTGGTTTTCTGCCCAGGTAAAGAGGTGGGTGACATTTGCCCACCAGTCATCCCATAGTTGGCATTATTGATGAATATGGCAGTTATGTTTTCTCCACGTGCCGCGGCATGGACGATCTCTGCCATGCCGATTGAGGCCAGATCGCCGTCTCCCTGGTAGGTGAACACAATCCGGTCTGGAAGCACGCGCTTGATGCCTGTTGCCATGGCAGGGGCGCGACCATGAGCAGCTTCCACGAAATCGCAGTCAAAATAATTGTAGGCGAATACCGAACAGCCCACTGAGGCGACACCGATTGTCTTCTCCTGCAGATTCATTTCCTCCATGACTTCGGCTATCAAACGGTGAGCCACCCCGTGTGTGCATCCAGGGCAATAATGCGTGGTTGTTTGGGTGAAAGTTTCTGGGCGTTTGTAAACCGTTTCAACAGGTGGGTTCAAACCCATAGCTTCAGACTCCTTAATTATTAGTGATATCCATGCGCTTCATCCAGGTTATTCTTGGGTCTGCGCTTGGGGCAACAGGTTCGTAGCACAGGCGCCGGATTTCAATGAGGATTTCATCTGGCAGGGGGACCACACCCCCCATACGTCCATAAAATTCGACTGGAATCTTGCCGCCAACTGCTGCTAGCACATCTTGAAGCATTTGGCCAGAATTCATCTCAATTACCAGCATGCCGCAGGCCTGCCCAGTCAGCTCTTTAATCCTGGCATAAGGGTATGGGTTGACGGTTATTGGTCGCAGAAGTCCGACCGGAATTCCTTCTGATCTAGCAGCCCGCACAGCCGAGAGCGCGATCCGTCCTGCAGTTCCGAATCCAATCACCACCAGTTCAGCATCCTCCATGAAATACTCTTTATAGCGCAGCTCATTGGCTTCAATCTCATTCCAGCGCTTCAACAGGCGGAAATTAATTTCCTCTTCATCCTCTGGGTCTATGTATATCGAGCTGAGAATGCGGCGCTGACGACCTTTTGCACCAGTGACTGCCCACTCTTGATTTCGCTTTTGGATCGACTGCATTGGGGGTAATTCGGCAGGCTCCATCATTTGACCAATGCTGCCATCGATCAGCACGACGACAACCGTCCGGTATTTATCTGCCAAATTGAAAGCCTCAGTGGTCAGATCGATCGATTCTTGAACACTGGCTGGCGCCAGTACGATCGGGCGGAAATCACCGTGTCCCCCGCCATGAACGATCTGGTTGTAATCTCCCTGGGCAGGAGCGATATTACCCAACCCCGGACCGCCGCGCATCACATCTATCAGCACTACTGGGATTTCTGTCCCGGCAATATAGGAAATACCTTCCATCATCAGTGAGATCCCGGGACTGGAGGACGAGGTCATAACCCGCGCCCCGGTGCAGGCCGCACCGTAAACCATATTTATCGCCGCCAGCTCACTTTCGGCTTGCAAGAAGGTACGCCCAAGCTTGGGCATCCGTTTTGAGAGCCATTCGAGTATCTCAGTTTGAGGTGTGATCGGGTAACCAAAATAGGCTTCCAAACCTGAACGAATGGCTGATTCAGCAATAGCTTCGTTGCCTTTTAGCAATTCTTTCGCCATTTAACTACTCCTAAGTCTTATGCAGGAGCTTTTGCTCGCCTGGCAGGCACTTCACGATAAATAGTCAGGGCTGCTTCAGGACAAACGATGGCGCAAATTGCGCATCCGGTGCAGCCCTCTGAGCTCAGGTAAGCCGGGTGATAGCCTTTTGGAGTGAGGCGATCCATATCCAGGCTGATCACCTCCTGAGGGCAGGCATCGACACATAAATCGCAGCCCTTACAATAGCGTTCATCAACTTCAATCCATCCCTTAATGGACACTCACCAACCTCCACTTACGGATGAAAAATCATGATTCTGTTCGATATTTACTATCTTCATTATCAATATAATTTTCATCTACGACTAGTGTAAACTGTCACTGATCTATTATACAAAAGTACTTTATCCAAGAACCCCTTTTTGGGCATCGCTTTTGTCTGGATTGGGAATGGAGGTTGGAGATTATGGAATTAGCGGGATTCACTAGTATATAATTGGCGAAATTCATCGAAAAGATATGCGGCTTCGTATAGTTATCACTTTCCCGGAGATTTCTCATTTACCTGAAACGAAATTTCGCTTCGATCTCTCATTTTCCGTCTAACAATAGGTCAGCAGCAGAATAACATCAATTGATCAAGCCGGATGGAAGAGGAGGCTGTCAACTTCACAGGTCCTCGAAGCGCGAATCTTCGATATCCTTGCGCAATTTCTCCTCATCAGATTTCTCGGGCTCAAAAACACCTTCTCGAGCGGCCTTAATTTCTGCCGCTTCAGCGGCTTCCAATTCTTCCCGAGAAGCCCGCCTGACGAGGCTCCATTTTCCGCAGTATGGACAGCGGTCGTATTTGTGCAGACCGAGATTTAGCCCATAGATGTGGCGGCTGAATGGGCGCTCGCATTTTGGACAGATTGCTCCGCCATAATGCCCATAATTTCGCGGCGCGCCGGGTGGCAATTGTTTCTTCTTCCCCCGAGTGAAGATCAGCGGCACCAAGAATGCCAATCCGACTATCACCACCACTGGGATGATAATCTTCGTCACCACCTGCCATCCTTCTTCAGCAGAGACAAATTCAACTTGCAGAATATTTGAGGATATCTCTTTACCCCCATTTGTGTAGCCAAGGGCGTACAGCCGGTGAGGTCCAAGGGTGTAATTATCAGTGTTGAATTGGAAGTTGAAAGGCTCTTCGGACACCTCACCCAGAACTTGATCGTCCATGTAGAAGACTATCCGGGATACCTCATCGGGTCCACTGGAGATAATCGTGAAAATTCCTTGAATCTTGCCTGTACCGGAGGAGTATCCCCAATTCCTTCTCAGCCGGATATGGAGTTGATCTTCTTGTCTGCTCTCTCTGGGAGAATAAAAAAGGAACAGTATGGTGAGTAATATATTGAATGTTATGGTCATTATGATGGTCTTCTTTTATTATTATTTCCAGCGGGTGATGATCGTCTCGCGTTGGAATAAGCGGATGGTTAAGAAAACCAACACGGCATCGACCAACGCCAGCACAAGCGCGCTGGCCAGCATGAAGGTTATATTCAGGGTGATGATACCTGCCATCTGGCCGAAAAATGCAGCCAGCACCGGGAGAATGATGATCATCGACACCTGTTCTGCCACGCGCGGGTCATTTACTCGCGAGGAGATGATGATGCTGAAGCTGACCGCAGAGAGCGCCAACAAGGGACCAATAACAAAGATGGCGATCAACCAGCGCCCAGCCAGAAAGTTGCGGATAATCTCCGGGTTGCGATTATTATCCAGGTTCCTATGATAAAGATGGTGAATCCAATCCAGGTGGCCGCCAGGGCTGGGATGATGGCGGCTAGGCTTTTTCCGATCAGCAGCTCACTGGTTGTGATCGGGGTCGCCAATAAAGGTTCCAGGCTGCGGTTGACTTTCTCTCCCACGATCGAATAGGAGGAAATTGAAGCTGGAATTGCAAGGGGAATGATCATGAACATGATCATGAATTGGCTGACGATAAATACCTGAAAACAATCTCCTCCGCTGAAATCAGACGGACAAAAGGCATTGATTTCACCCGGCATCTCGCTGGATGCACCAGCGAATTCACCGCTCGAGCTGGTGAAATAGATGATACCAAGAGGGATGGCGGTCAATAACAGGGGCAGAAAGGCGACGGTAAAAAGCACCATCCTGTTCTTAAACACTTCAGACCATTCTTTGCGGATAATGGTTTGGATTTTTTTCATTGCTTGCCTTGTATTGATTGACTGAGAATTTACAAAATTCTTCTTTTAATGGCCAATTCACTTGAGGGAATTATTTAGCTTAGCGCATACTCAAGGTTCCTTCACCAATTGCAGATAAACGTCCTCCAGCGATCGGCGTAGTTCTCCGACGAACTGCACATCGGCCCCCTCACTAACCAAGAGGCGAATTATCTCGGGGTTGTGCGTCTCCGGATTATCGATTGTTACTACGATCTTATGGTCGATTAGCCTGGCTTCCGTGACCTGTGGGAGTTGGATTATTTTTTCCACCAAAGCTTGATCTGCCTGCAGTAGATGGAAGACCACTTTGCGTCCGAAGACCTGCCTGCGAAGATTGGCCGGTGAATCCAGAACCAATAATTGGGTTTTGAACACGGCTATCCGGTCGCAGAGGCGCTCGGCTTCATCCAAATTATGTGTGCAGATAAATATCGTTCGTCCCTGCTGCTTGATCTCCAGAATGAATTCCCGCACCAGGCGGGAGGCTTCTGGATCGAGAGCGGCTGTTGGTTCATCCAGAAAGACAGTGCGCGGTTCATGCAGCAATGCCCGGGCGATAGCCAGCTTCTGCTTCATCCCTTTCGAGAAGGTTGCGGTAACATCCAGCCTGCGTTCCCACAATCCCAGAAAGCGCAGGTATTTTTCGACCTGCCCTTTGATATCCTCGACCTCATAGAGGCTGGCGTATATTTCCAGGTTGCGTTCAGCACTCAAGTTATCATACAAACCTGGGGTTTCGGTGAGCAATCCAACACTGCGCCGGATATCTATATCCCGTTCGCCAACTATGTGCCCATTGACTGTTGCGCTGCCAGCGGTGGGGCTGATCAGGCTGGTCAGCATACGCACCGTCGTGGTTTTGCCAGCGCCGTTGGGTCCCAGGAAGCCAAAAACCTCTCCTTCAGGGATTTCGAGGGTCAGGTTTTCAACGGCAGTGATCTGGTCAAATCTTTTAGTCAGGTTTTGGGTGGTTATCATTGTTTATTCTATGAAGCGAGTCTGGTCGATATTATTTGGATTTTCTTCGATCGGTGGTAATTCAATCTGCCCAATATCGTGTTTATCATCGGGAACAATCTCCCGAACCTCATCTTCTGCGTGGGGTTCTTCACCCCGCAGGGCGAATATTATCCCAATACTGAGCAAGGTAAATATTGCCAGGATGCCCTCGGTTGCGTAAGCTCCCCATTGGCGGACACTGATTACAACAACTGCATCGAGCAAAGTGTGCCAGGCAATGGCGATCCACAACCAGCGTCTCTGACCGCGGATGAAAACCTGAAGCACGAGGATCGTCAATGCGATCTGTATCGGCAAAGTAAAAATTCGTTCCAGCGCGCCCAGCATGGAATCATACCAGGCTAACGCCCAATAGGCATTAACCCCTTTTTGAAGAAGGGCAAGCTGTTCTGGAGGAACAATCGTTGACAGATCTTGAGTGCGCAGAAAGATCATGTAAATGTAGTTGATGAGAATGATTGCGCCAACCAAGATTGCCTCGATGCCACCCCATCCGGACCCAAAGAGCAGACCTTTCGCCCAGGAACGAGCATCCTTTGCCCACCAGCGCAACCCCCCATAACGAACCAGCTCTTCAAACAAGCCAGCGCTCAATCCCCAAAGCACAGCACTGTATATGGGTTGCCAGGTTTCAGGGGCAACTAACTTATTAAGGAGAAGGTTGAAGGGGATATGTAGAATTTGCGAAAAGACGAATAAAGTAGCACCGATACCATACAGCCGCCAACCGAGGTTATACTTGCGGGTCAGGATGACCCCTAACCCAATGGCCAAGGAGAAAATTAAGATCACTCCCAGGGGAAAAGTGAAATAAAGAATTGAGTTCATTGTTGTTGTGGTTTTAATGCGAACATCAACATCAGACGACCGAGTTCACGCAAATCGGCCTCACTGCCATCCAGCTGAAATCCCATGAAACGCGCCAGACTTTTCATTGCCATTGGGTGCCGCTGGGCATAATCCAGGATCACAACTTCGCCCTGTTCTGGGGTGAGCTGCTCAGCGACCATATCCATGTTCAGCCTGCCAACCTGGACCTGGACGCGTGGATTTGCCCGGATGTTCTTGACCCAGTCGCTGTGTTCGCCCCAGGCTGCAGCAATATAGTAGGTCTCATTGGATGGCTCGTATTTGACTACTTCGAGCACAACATGGCGAGGTTTTCCGCTAATACGACCGATGTTGGTGATCTTTAAAGCGCGCTTTCCCATCAACCAGCCTAGATTAAGCTTATATAACCAGATTGGCGCCCTGAATAGAATGCGAGAGATCCCGCGGGGATGTTTGAGGTCAGATGTTTTTTCAACCATAATTGCCTTTATATCTTTGTGGCGATGATGATCTCGCTGGGCATCCCCAGCTGCACGATGACTTCGCGCTCCACCTGTTTGAAGCCAGCTTTGCGAACGATGTCAAGCAGCTCCAGCGGGCGGCAGCCACCACACATGGCAGGACTGAGAGCGAAGACACCTTTCCAGGCCGCGATCAATGCCCGGGAGGGGAGATTTACGCCTTCGGTCAGAGCTGTGATCACCATTCGTCCGCCAGATTTTAGTACCCGATAGAAATCATCGATCAGACCAGGTAAATCGGGAAAGGGCAGTAAATCGAGCAAATAAGCGGCGTATAACCGGTCGAAGCTGTGGCTGGCGTATGGCAGCTGGCGGGTATCCGCCTGGCAGACCGATGCGGCGGTACGTTCCTGGGTCAAGTGTAGCATAACCGAGGAGATATCCAGACCATAAGCGATGCCTTCCGGGGTTATAGCTTTGATAATCTTACTGAGATCTTTGCCGGTACCCACACCAACACTCAGAATCCGCTGACCATGTTCAAGGTTGAGCGCTTCATGAGCGCGCTCCTTCGCCCGTCCTTCGTAGAATTCGAACCAATCATAGCGGCTGCCGATGCGGTCGTAAAAGCGCTGAACAGCTGGGGTAGGCAGGATTTTCTCGTTCATTAGTATGCTAATTATAGAATATAGTAATTATTTCCCCCTGGCAAGATGTGGTTTGTCATATTCGACGAATTCAATTATTGATCGCACCTAAATAACTGCTAAATAAAAACCGAAACAAGATCCCGGTGACACACAGCTTGCGGTAGAACCTAATTGTCTGCATCCCTGTGGAAAAAGGAAAATCCTGCTGAACTTGAGCGCCTTCCGTGACCCGATCAGCAAGCTCTGCCTGCGTTTCTGCTGCCCTTTTCTCAACCAGATAATGGTGGATGCGCCGGGTTCTGGTCATTGCCACTGAATCTACGATAACACAGGCTATGTGGAACTGGTCTCGCACAGGTAGCTTTCTGGCTGGATAGGGATGCTTGACTTCACGAGCCGTCCCCTTCTTGGACGTCCGAGGGCTCTTGCCCGTCTGTTTTTTTTGGCTAACATTCTCCTGCGCTGCTTCGCACCCATTATTTTTTATGTATTAGCCTAAGGTATGATAATTGTCCTGCTGGCCGGTCGTACTGGAGACCGGGGGTTTACTACCCTGGAGGGGATTCTTGCAGTTTGGACACTTGCCAGCCCAACTTTCGAATTCACATTCACGTGTTGGGCAGTACATTCAATTCTCCTGAAAACTAGAAAGCGAAAATCTTGTCCATACAAAATATACAATGATAATAGGGACAACACTCTCGGGTATTGGATAATATCCTCCACCCATAAGGAAGGGTGGTTTATTACTGAAGAGGAATTTTTCCAATTTCTTACCGTGTGTACGGTATCGTATTTCCACAATTGAGTATTTTCAAAAAGCGAGAATCCAATCCTCTAAGGTTAGGACACCCGAAGAAAAGGAGTTCTCCATGACAGAAAAGACTATTACCATATGAATAACAGCAGGAATAAATGGTATAACAATAATTCGTGTAATGACGGCAGAAGAAATTCGGCTGGGTCGGTTAATGCGATAAATCTGGTATAATTTTTTCTTGATTTTACAGGTAAAATATTTAATAATTTGATTATGCCGGGTACAGCTCGGTGTTATTTACGCGAAATGGTTTTTCAGTGCTTGGAGGCCCAAAGAAGTAATGGACAAAAATGAATACCTGGATTTGTACCACCAGATGGTGCTCATACGTCGTGTGGAAGAACGGGCTGCCGAGCTCTACCAGCAAGGAAAGATCGGCGGCGTCCTGCACCTCTATATCGGGCAGGAAGCGGTCAGCACGGGTCTGATCTCCGCCCGCAAACCTCAAGACCGAGTGATCACAGCTTACCGAGATCACGGTGTCGCGATCAACGCGGGTATCCCTGCTAAAAAGGTGATGGCGGAGCTCTTGGGGAAAGCGACCGGGATTTCCAGAGGCAAGGGCGGCTCGATGCATATGGCAGATGTCGAGAAGAACTACTGGGGTGGTCACGCGGTGGTCGGTGCCCACCTGCCGATCGCGGCGGGATTAGCTCTCGGAGATCAATACCAATCCACGGATGGGGTCACGATTTGCATGTTTGGTGATGGCGCCACAAATATTGGCTTTTTCCATGAGGCGCTCAATCTCTCTAAAGTTTGGGATTTACCCGTATTGTGGGTCAACGAAAACAATAAATATGGTATGGGTACTTCCATCGCGCGCGCCTCGGCGGTCGCTGAGATCCGTCAGAAGGCGGAAGGTTACGGGATTCCCAATGCCCGTGTGGATGGGATGAATGTGATCGAAGTGCGGCAAGCTGCAGAAGAGCATCTTGAATATGTTCGCTCCGGAAATGGCCCCTTTTTCCTGGAGGCAGTCACTTATCGTTTCCGGGGTCACTCGATGGGCGATCCGGAACGTTATCGCCAGAAAGATGAAATCGAGAAATGGCGGGAAGAGGATCCGATTGGGGTTTATCGTAGTTTCTTGTTCAAGGAGAAAATCGCTTCTGCAGAAGAGCTAGATGAATTAGATCAACAGGTCGAGACAGAGACGCAGGAGGCTGTAGAGTTCGCCGAATCCAGTCCTGAACCTGCTGCTGAGGAATTATTCACCGATATATACGCTGAAAATTAGTGAGAATACTAAGGTAGTTCAAGTCACAATTTCTCAGCGAAAGTGATACGAAATAAGGAATGTATAATGGCTAGAATTACAATGCGGGAGGCTATCTCGCAGGCCTTGTGGGAGGAAATGGAGAATGATGAGCACGTCTTCATCTTGGGGGAGGAGGTGGGGGTTTGGGGTGGAACATACGCGGTGACAAAAGGGTTCTACGATCATTTCGGAGCGAAGCGGGTGCGCGATACACCAATCTCAGAGTCAGCGATCATTGGCGCGGCAATTGGTGCTGCTTTGACGGGTTTACGCCCGGTTGCTGAGTTGATGACCATCAATTTTGCCTTTGCGGCGATGGAACATATCGTTAATGAAGCGGCCAAACTGCGCTACATGTTTGGAGGACAATTTACTATCCCCATGGTGATACGCACCCCCAGTGGCGGTGGACGCCAGCTGGGTGCAACCCATTCCCATACACCGGATGCGATTTTTGCCCATTTCCCGGGATTAAAGGTTGTCGCACCAGGCACACCAGAGGATGCCAAAGGGATGCTAAAATCCGCTATCCGATCGGATGACCCGATCATGTTCATCGAAAATGCCACTCTGTACCAGCTAAGGGGTGAAGTCCCGGAAGAGGAATACACTATTCCCTTAAATAAAGCCAAGGTTCAGCGGCAAGGCCGCGATGTGACCCTGGTCACTTACAGCAAGATGCTGGAAATATCAACTAAGGCCGCGGATGAATTGGCCAAAGAAGGAATTGAAGCCGAGATCGTCGATCTGCGCTGCCTGAGACCCCTGGACATGGAGCCAGTGCTCACTTCCATTCAAAAGACCAACCGGGCAGTGATCGTCGAAGAAGGTTGGCGCTCATACGGAGTGGGAGCAGAAGTAGCGGCAAGGATTTATGAACAAGCTTTTGACTATGTTGATGCTCCCATTCAGCGGGTTGCCCAGAAAGAAGTGCCTTTGCCTTATAACCGTAATCTGGAACAAATGGCACTCCCCCAGGTTGAGGATGTGGTCCAAGCGGTTAAGGAGGTGCTGTAATGGCGGAAATCGTAATCATGCCCAAATTGGGTTTCGATATGGCCGAAGGCACTTTGATCCGCTGGGTTGTCCGCGAAGATGAATCGGTTGAAAAAGGGCAGGTGCTGGCTGAGATAGAGACGGATAAGGCTAC
>PVMS01050119.1_pt1 | contig 29656 bp, 29 predicted proteins | sample 1853461 | NCBI WGS metagenome assembly PVMS01 (sample SAMN08582032, study PRJNA380276) | Marine sediment metagenome, whole genome shotgun sequencing project. | isolation source: ocean sediment barecode stripped | collected 2017
CTAAATGCGCCGGCGTTTAACTGACCAAAGTCAAAAGAGGCACCGTCATCCCGGACTTGATCCGGGACCCATTTTTAATCTGAAACAATAAAATGGGTCCCGGATATTTGCTGCGCAAATTCCGGGATGACGGTGCCTCTTTTGACTTTGGTCAGTTAAACGCCGGCGAATTTAGCCGCGTCGCCTATCCAGCGGCGGGTTAGTTTGTCTGCTTGTTTGGGGTGATCTTTCAGGAGTTCATCTGCGGTTGACGGGATCGTTTTTAACAGGCCTGCATCACGTGCAAGATCTGCTACGCGGAACAGCAGCATGCCGGTTTGGCGGGTGCCCAGGACTTCGCCGGGGCCGCGTAGTTCGAGATCTTTTTCGGCGATTTGGAAACCGTCGGATGTCTGGCGCATGATTTCCATGCGTTGTTTTGCAAGGTCGCCTAATGGCGGGTTGTAGAGCAAAACGCAGCTGGATTGATTGCTACCCCGACCGACCCGGCCACGTAGTTGATGGAGCTGCGCGAGGCCGAGGCGTTCTGCGTTTTCGATGATCATTAGCGATGCATTTGGCACATCGACACCGACTTCGATGACGGTGGTGGCTACCAGCAGGCGGATGTTGCCGGATTTGAAGTCGTCCATGACCTGCTGTTTTTCTGCGGGTTTCAGCCGGCCATGGATAAGGCCGATGTTGATTTCCCGCAGGTCTTTGCGCAGGTTTGCGGCGACATCTTCAGCGGCCTGGGCTTCGATGGCGTCTGATTCCTCAATCAGTGTGCATACCCAGTAGGCTTGCTGGCCTTCGGCGCAGGCGGTGGCCACACGCTGCATGATTGCGTCACGGCGGTCATGGACATGACCACGGTTGTGACCGGTTTTCTGCCCGGTGGTAATTCGTCGATTACTGAGACATCCATGCCGGCGTAGGCGGTCATCGCGAGTGTGCGCGGGATTGGTGTCGCGGTCATGATCAACTGGTGAGCCTGTTGCTTCCCGGTGCCACCTTTTTCCAGCAGGTTCATGCGCTGGTCTACACCGAAGCGGTGTTGTTCGTCGACGATGACCAGGCCCAGGCGGCTGAATTCAACGCCTTTTTGCATTAGTGCATGGGTGCCTATGACGACTTCGGCACCGTTACTGATTCTTTCCAGGGCCTCGCTGCGTTTTTTACCCAGAACTTTTCCGCTTAACCAGACAGGCTTGATTCCAAGTGGTTCCAGCCAGTCGCTGAAGACCCGCAGGTGCTGCTCTGCGAGTAATTCTGTGGGTGCGGTGATGGCAGTCTGGTAGCCATTGTCGGCTGCTCTTAATGCCGCCATTGCGGCGATCACTGTTTTGCCAGAGCCTACATCGCCATGTACCAGTCTCAGCATGGGTTTGCTGAGTTTGAGGTCGTTACCTATTTCTTTCGCGACACGTTGCTGTGCGCCGGTTAGCTGGAATGGCAGGCCTTGCAAAAAATCGCTCTCGAGGCGCGAGCAGGGTGGCATCACGGGTGCTTGCCTTGAGCGCTGCAGACGATGCAGCTTTTGCATGCTCAGGTTGTGCGCCAGTAGCTCTTCCAGTGCCAGTCGCTTTTGAGTCGGATGATCACGCAGCACCAGTGCTGCGACATCCGCATCGGGTGGCGGTCGGTGGATGTAATGCAGGGCGTCGGCCAGCGGTAGCAGTTTGTGTTGCGCTAAAAGTGAATCCGGTAGCAGTTCTTCGAGTTCCAGTTCGCCACGGCGCAACAATGCCAATGCCTGGTCGGTCATTTTTATCCAGTTTTTCTGGCCCAGGCCTTCTGTAGTTGGATATATCGGTGTCAGGGAGTTGGCGATGGGTTCGTCACCGTGTCCGCTGAGCCGGTTATAGCTTGGATGGATGATTTCGAGACCCTGATATCCGGCCCGGATCTCGCCGAAACAGCGCAGTTGAGTACCGGCGGAAAGCTGCTGCTTCTGGTAGACCCGAAAATGGAAGAATCGCAAGGTGATACGACCGGTGCCGTCTGCTAACACCACCACCAGCATGGAGCGGCGTCCGCGTACAATTGCCGAATGTTCTATCCGGCCTTCAATCAACACACGTTGACCAGGCTGGCAGCTACCTATCGGGTGTATACGGGTGCGGTCTTCGTAACGGCTTGGCAGGTGAAATAACAGATCGGTGACCTGGCTGATGCCAAGTGCGGTCATCTTGTCGGCGAGTTTCGGGCCTACACCATGCAGGTCCGTTAGTGCCATGGGGCGAGCGGTCGTCAAAGTCCGAGTATGGCGTCCATTTCAACTTCAGCGCCTTTGGGTAATTCGGAAACCCCAACCGCGGCGCGTGCCGGAAACGGAGCTGAAAAGTATTGCTCCATGATGGCGTTGACCTGCGGGAAATTGCCCATGTCGGTCAGGTATACGGTCAGCTTGACGATGTCATCAAGTGAGCCGCCTGCAGAGGTGCAGATGGCCGACAGGTTTTCAAATACGCGGCGGATCTGGTCTTCGATTCCACCGGTTATCATTTCCATGGTTTCCGGGATGAGTGGAATCTGCCCTGAAATGAAAACCATTCCCCGGTGATTGACGGCTTGCGAATAAGTGCCGATGGCCTGAGGGGCATTGTCGGTATGAATGGTGTTCTTGCTCATTTCAATTGTTCCTAGGCGATGATGCGGCTGACGCGGGTCACGTTGCGGTTGCGCCTGAGACGACGCATGACGCGTGCCATGTGGTCGCGATCTTTGACACTGATGGTGAATAACAAGGTGGCAATTTCCGGGTTGGCTTCTGGCTGTTCGATTTTTTCGATATTGCTGCCGGCTTCACCGATACTGGTTGAAATGTTTGCCAACACGCCGGGTCCATTCTTGGCCAGGATATGCAAGGCGACTTCAAACATGCCGCGTCGAATCGGTGCCCAGATGACATCCAGGCAGTGATCGGGATGTTTGCGGAACTCGCGTACATTTCGACAGTTCGTGCGGTGTATGACAATGCCCTTGCCGGCCGACAGGTAGCCCATGATATTGTCGCCCGGTACGGGATGACAGCAGGCTGCGAAACTGACGGCACTGCCTTCGGAGCCCGCGATGGATAGTGCTTCGGTATCATTGACAGATCCGGAAGCACTGACTTCAGGTGCCAGCTTGGCGGCCACTACTGTCGACAACAGGTTGCCAAGAGCCAGATCGGTCAACAGATCTTCCTGGCGTTTGAAGTTGTTGTCCTTCAAGTACTTGTTCATCAATTTTGCCGGCACGGCATCGATATCTGAGCCACGGACATTGAGCGCGGTTTCCAGTAAACGAAGTCCAAGAGCAACCGTGTCTGCCTGCTCGAGACTCTTGATGTAATGACGGATAGCCGTTCTTGCCCTGGCCGTGCTGACAAATTCCAGCCACTCCGGCATCGGATGTGCCTGGTCCAAAGTGATGATCTCCACGGTCTGCCCGTTTTCCAGTCGGGTTGATAGCGGCATCTCTACTTTATCGATCAGTGCAGCTGTAGTGTGATTGCCGACACCGGTGTGGATGGCATAGGCAAAATCCAGCGCGGTGGCATTGCGGCGCAGGTCGATGATTTTACCCTTGGGTGTGAAGACGAAAATCTGGTCCGGGAACAGGTCGGATTTTGCACCATCAAGAAATTCGATCGAATCGGTGCTGTGTCGCTGTACTTCGACCAGTTGCATTAACCATTCACGTGCGCGCACCTGGGCAGAGCCCGAACTGGTTTCCCCGCTCTTGTATTGCCAGTGCGCCGCCGCACCCTTTTCGGCCATTACATCCATTTCCTCGGTACGGATCTGGATTTCTACCGGCAGGTCAAATGGACTATTGAGGATGGTATGTAGTGATTGGTAGCCATTTGATTTGGGCAGGGCAATATGGTCTTTGAAGCGGCCGGGTTTAGGCCGGTAGAGTCCGTGTACTGCACCGAGAGCCAGGTAACAATAGGGTTCTGAATGGGTGATGATCCGGAACGCATAGACGTCATTCACCTCGGAAAAAGAAAGATCCTTGACGCGCATTTTCCGGTAGATACTGTACGGTGTTTTTTCCCTGCCCTTGATATCGCAGGGGATACCTGCCTCGTTCATTTTTCTTTTCAGGGCTTTGTGAATGTCGTCGATAATCTCGCTGCGGTCGCCGGTGACGGTGCTGATGTGTTCTGCAATGGTGCGATGCCGCCAGGGATAGAGATTTGCGAAACCAAGATCCTGAAGCTCAGATTTCATACCGTTCATACCCAGGCGGTCGGCAATGGGCGCGTAAATATCCAGGGTTTCGCGGGCAATTCTGCGTCGCGAATGAGAGTTCATCGAACCCAGCGTGCGCATGTTGTGCATGCGGTCCGCCAGCTTGATGAAGATGACTCTCAAATCCCGTGACATGGCCAGCATCAGTTTGCGAAAGCTCTCCGCATCCGCCTCGTGGCGGGTGCGGAACTTCATCTTGTCCAGTTTGGTTACGCCTTCTACCAGTTCAGCGATCTCCTCACCAAAGCGGTCTTCGATTTGGTCGCGGGTTAACGGCGTATCTTCAATAGTGTCGTGAAGGATGGCTGCTGCGACACTGCCATAGTCCATGCGCATATTGGCCAGTATGCGGGCCACGGCAACGGGGTGAAGTATGTACGGTTCACCGGTTTTGCGGGTCTGACCTTCGTGGGCTTTCGCGCCTACCTCGAATGCACGAAGAATAATGGCGACCTTTTCCGGCTCCAGGTAGGTGTTGAGCAGGTCCCTCAGATCAAGAACCGGCTCCGGTATTGAGGTTTGGTCTGCCAGCATCGTTATTAGGACTTAGGGTTTGAGTTCATCCTCGTCGGGATGCATGTCAAAGACTTCCGCAGCTTCGATTTCTGCCTGCAAAATGGCTACGCGTTCTGAATCAATCAGGCCTTCAGCGATTTCGCGCAAAGCAATAACAGTGGGTTTGTCATTCTCTTCATCCACCAGCGCTTCGGCGCCATGGGCGATCTGACGGGCGCGTTTGGTCGCGGTCAAAACCAGTTCAAAGCGGTTATCAATATTTTCCAGACAGTCTTCTACGGTAATGCGTGCCATTTTGTATCCTGTTAGTGAGCCTGTAAGCTTAGGCGGAACCGTTTATTTTAACGGTTTCCGAGCTGCTGTGCCAGATGCTCGTAAGCCTTATTTTTAATGTGTGGTTTGTTGTTACGATGATCATTGATGATTGCATGCAGTTCTTCAAGTGCGGTATCAAAGTCGTCATTGACAACCAACTTGTCAAACTCCTGCCAGTGCGAGATTTCGGCCTGTGCATCCTGCATGCGCCGATCTATGACAGCTTCACTGTCCTGGCCGCGACCAGTCAGTCTTTCACGCAGGGTTTTGAGTGACGGGGGCAGGATAAAAATCTGGCAGCTATCCGGGAAAACTGAACGCACCTGGCGTGCGCCTTGCCAATCGATTTCAAGTACTACGTCCCGGTCCCGCCGCAACTGGTCTGCTACGGATGTGCGGTTGCTTCCATAATAATTATCAAACACCCGGGCGTGCTCCATAAAGCCGCCGTCTCTGACCATTTGTTCAAATTCTGCTTTGCTAACGAAATGATAGTGCTGACCGTCCACTTCACCTGGCCTTGGCTGTCGGGTGGTGTGGGATATTGAAAGAACCATGCGCGGGTCCTGCTCCAGCAGGGCATTGACCAGGCTGGTTTTGCCGCCACCGGATGGTGCGGCAATCACAAATAGACTGCCGTGGCCGGCTTGTTTACTCGACATTTTGTACCTGTTCGCGCATTTGCTCGATCAGCACTTTCAGATCCACGGCAGCCTGGGTGGTGCGCTGGTCAATGGATTTCGAACTGAGTGTGTTTGACTCACGGTTAAACTCCTGCATCAGGAAGTCCAGTCGACGACCGACCGGTTCGGTCAGGCCCAGTACCCGATAGACCTCTTCAACGTGTGCATCCAGACGGTCCAATTCCTCATCGACATCAATTTTTTGCGAAAGGATCACGACTTCCTGTTCTATTCGACCGGGATCAAGTGGCTGTTGCAGGTCGCCGATACGGTCGAGCATTTTTTGCTTTAGGGCTTGCCGGATTTCAGGCAGCCATTCTCTGATGTTGGCGGTCAATTCGGAAACCCCGACCAACCGCTCCCGAACGGCATTGGCCATTTGTTCGCCTTCGCGAGCACGACTTGCCTGTAAATCCTGCGCAGCTTCGACCAATAGTTCCATTGCAGCAGCCTGTAAAGGCGCGGGGTCGGGTCGTTTTTCTTCGATCATGCCGGGCCACTTGAGCAATTGGGTGATATCGGCTGATTGCTCGGCGGATGCCAGCCTGGCCAGTTCCCCGTGCACATTGAGCAGGTTACGTGCCAGAGTGAGGTTGAGTTCCAGTCCGCTGCCTGATGCACCTGCTGCTTCGAAAAAACGCAGTGTCGCTTCAATTTTTCCACGGCTCAGATATTGCCCAAGAGATTTCCTGATATCAGCTTCCAACGGTCTGAACTCTTCCGGCAGACGCAGGCCAAAAGCAAGATAGCGGTGCTTCACCGAACGCATTTCCCAGCTCAAACGGCCAAAATCGTATTGACGCTCAATCCGGGCAAAACCGGTCATACTTCGAATCATTGCTTTTTCCAGGTTGCAGTACACTAGCACTGGCACAATGTTAACGGATAGCTTCTTCGACTAAAATAACAGTCTTCAATATTCGCAGCATTTATTCATGCGCAGCTATTAGCGCGCAAAAAAACAGGACCAGTACATGAGACCCAGTGGCAGACAAGCAGACGAATTACGTCATATCAGCATTACCCGCAATTACACTTGCCACGCAGAGGGCTCGGTTTTAATCGAATGCGGTAACACCAAGGTGTTGTGTACGGCCTCGGTTGAAAGCCGGGTACCGCCTTTTCTTCGCGGCAGCGGTGAGGGCTGGGTAACCGCTGAATACGGTATGCTGCCAAGGTCGACAGGTTCGCGGATGCGGCGCGAAGCTTCGTCTGGAAAGCAGGGTGGAAGGACGATGGAAATCCAGCGTCTGATTGGCCGTTCGTTGCGTGCTGTGGTCGATCGGGCTGCCCTCGGTGAACATACCATTACCCTGGATTGCGATGTGATTCAGGCCGATGGTGGTACCCGCACAGCTGCGATTACCGGCGCATACGTCGCCCTGGTAGATGCCTGTAACTGGTTGCTGACCAACAATAAAATTAAAAAAGATCCAATCCATGGCCAGATTGCGGCTGTTTCCGTCGGGATTTATAAAAATACACCGGTGCTGGATCTGGATTACCCGGAAGATTCCAGCGCGGAAACGGACATGAATGTCGTTATGAATGATGGCGGCGGCTTTATCGAGTTGCAGGGCACCGCTGAGGGCCATGCATTCCGCAAGGACGAACTGGATCAATTGCTGGTGTTGGCGGACAAGGGTATCAAGTCCTTGATGGAAGAACAGTCCGCGGCATTGGCAAGCTGAGATCAGGCTCGTCATAACAACATGAGCCGGGAATACGTACTTGCCAGTGGTAACCAGGGTAAGTTGCGAGAGATGGTAGCGTTATTACAACCCCTGGGTTTGGCAGTGCGCCCACAAAGCGACTGGCAGGTTCCCGAAGCAGACGAGACGGCCAGCACCTTTATTGAAAACTCACTGATCAAGGCGCGTCAGGCGACCCGCCATACCGGTTTGCCGGCGATTGCAGATGATTCAGGATTGGTGGTGCCGGCACTGGGTGGCGCGCCCGGAATATACTCCGCCAGATACGCCGGCAAACACGCGGACTCGCAGGCCAATATCAGAAAGTTGATGAAGGAATTGGAAGGGCAAGCCGAGATTGACCGGCGGGCTTACTTTTTTTGTGCTGTGGTGCTGCTTGAGTCGGCAGATGATCCGGCACCACTGATGGCTACGGCCCGTTGGCATGGAAGAATATTATCAGCGCCTCAAGGTGCCGGAGGGTTTGGTTACGATCCGGTATTCGCCGTGGGTGATTCACAGGTTTCGGCGGCTGAGCTGGATAGCAAACAGAAACAACGGGTCAGCCATCGCGGTCAGGCCCTGAGAAAGCTGCTAAAACAGCTGAATGAGCGAGATGCCGGGCGTTAACCCCCTATTGAAACTCCCACCGCTGAGTTTGTACGTACATATGCCCTGGTGTGTGCGTAAATGCCCATATTGTGATTTTAATTCACATCAGTCACCGCAGAACTTGCCAGCAGATGAGTATATCCAGGCATTGATCGCTGATCTTGAGGCGGATTTGCCGATGGCGTGGGGACGACCGGTGGGCAGCATTTATTTTGGTGGGGGAACGCCCAGTTTGTTTTCTGCTGATCATATTGCTGAGTTTTTGTCTGCCGTCAGGGCACGTCTGGATCTAAGACCCGATGTAGAAATAACCCTGGAAGCGAACCCTGGCACCATCGAGCACGACAGTTTTTTGGCCTATGCAAATGCTGGTATCAACCGTGTCTCCCTCGGAGTGCAAAGTTTTGATGATGACATGCTCAAACGAATTGGTCGTATCCATGGCAGCCAGGAGGTTGAGCAAAGCCTGCAATCGCTAAAGGTAGCCGAAATTTCGAATTTCAATATTGATTTGATGTATGCATTGCCGGGACAAAGCCCGGCCCAGTCCAGACGGGATATTGAGTTGGCGATTGCTGCGGAACCGGCCCACGTTTCTTTTTATCAACTGACCATAGAGCCCAACACAGCATTTGCCGTCCAGCCGCCGAAATTGCCGGTGGAGGACATCGCATGGGACATGCAACAGGCTGGACTCGAATTATTGCAGGCTGCAAATTACGCACAATATGAGATATCCGCGTTTGCGAAACCAGCTATGCAAAGTCGCCACAATATGAATTACTGGCGATATGGCGATTTTCTGGCCATTGGCGCAGGCGCACACGGTAAAATTACATTGCCTGCCGAAGACAAGGTATTGCGCTTTGCCAAGCATCGTGCGCCCAAGCGATATTTAAATGGCATGCAGGACGGGGATTGGCGTGCTGAAACCCGGCTGTTGAGTAAAGATGATCGTGTGTTTGAGTTTTTTCTGAACCAGTTAAGGCTGAATGACGGCGTCTATGTTGAAGATTTTGAAGCACGTACCGGGTTGCCCTGGCAGACAGTTGAATCCCGTGTGCAGCAAGCCGTTGAAAAAGGTCTGCTTGAGGCGGGCGGGAAGCGTCTCAGACCAACCGGCTTGGGATGGAAATTCGTGAATGATATCCAGCAGTTATTCCTGCCCTGAATAATCAGCGAAAGGACTCTTGCATTGCGTGCTTTACCCCGTTAAACTAGCCGGCTCTTTAGGCCTACTGAATATCGGAATACTGTCATGAAAGCTGACATTCACCCAGAATATCGTGAAGTGGTTTATCAGGATCTGGCTTCAGATCTTACATTTCTGACCCGCTCCACTGTTGAAAGCAAAGAAACCATCAAATGGGAAGATGGCAATGAGTACCCACTGATCAAGGTGGAAGTCTCACGTGCATCGCACCCGTTTTATACCGGCAAGCACAAGTTAATGGACACCGGTGGTCGCGTAGACCGCTTTAAACGCCGTTACCAGAAGTAAGCTCGGTAGACCCGATTAAGAAGCCCGCAACGGCTCAGCTGTTGCGGGCTTTTTGCTGTCTACGCAACGGGAAATCATGGGCGAATTGTGAGATAATTACGGGTCATTATTATCAGGGGGGGCTCGTGGTTCCCCAACGTACATGCCGTGAATTCACAAGGAGCTAACCGTGTCCGATAAACCCGTCATTATTACCGACCAAAATACTGGTCAAACTCTTGAACTGCCTGTCATAAGAGGTACTGAAGGCGAGCCGACCCTGCTGATCAAGGCTTTGCCTTCAACGCTCGGATACTTCACCTATGATCCCGGTTTTATGGCCACCGCCAGTTGCACCAGCAGCATCACATTTATCGATGGCGGAAAAGGTATTTTGCGCTACCGCGGTTACCCGATAGAACAACTGGCTGGCAATAGTGATTTCCTTGAGGTTGCATTCCTGCTGTTATCCGGAGAGTTGCCAACCGCTGCCGAAAAGAACGAGTTCGAGCACGATATCACCTATCACACAATGATCCATGAAAAACTGAATACCTTTATTGGCGGTTTTCATTACGACGCACATCCAATGGCGATGATGGCTGGCGTCGTGGGTTCATTGGCTGCGTTTTATCATGACAAGATGGATATGGAAGATCCCGAGCACCGGATGCTGGCTGCCAAACGCATGATTGCCAAGATGCCAACCATTGCTGCGGCCTGTTATCGGCATCACATGGGCTGGCCAACGGCTTATCCGAAGAACTCGCTGAATTACACCGAGCGATTCCTGGACATGATGTTCTCGGTACCGGCCGAAAAATACGAAGTCAGCCCCATCGCGGCGAAAGCATTCGACCTGTTATTTATCCTGCACGCTGACCACGAACAAAACGCCAGTACCTCTACGGTCAGACTGGTTGGTTCCACAGGTGCGAACCCCTATGCGAGTGTTGCTGCCGGAATCTCCGCATTATGGGGGCCGGCTCACGGTGGTGCCAATGAAGCTGTATTGAAAATGCTTGATGAAATTGGTGATATTTCACGTGTGCCACAGTTCATGGATCGGGCCAGGGATAAAAATGACCCGTTCCGTCTGATGGGTTTTGGACACCGGGTGTATAAGAATTATGATCCCAGGGCATCTATCATCCGCAAAGCGGCCTATGAAGTTCTGGAAGAGCTGGGCACCAGTGATCCGTTGATGGATCTGGCCATGGAGTTGGAAAGAATTGCTCTGGAAGATGATTATTTCGTAAGCAAAAAGCTTTACCCGAACGTCGATTTTTATTCCGGAATTATCTACAAGGCGTTGGGTATCCCCAGAAGCATGTTCACGGTAATGTTCGCCATCGCCAGAACAGTTGGCTGGGTATCGCAGTGGTTGGAACAGGAAGAGACTCCGACACCAATCGGTCGTCCGAGACAAGTATACAGCGGTCCGGGTGAACGACAGTATGTGCCGGTAGAGTCGCGCTAATCAAAAACTGTCGTACGGGTCTTCTTCCGTTTCGGAGCCGCTTATATCGTTTTTCAAGGCGCCTTCCATTGCCGGGAGGCTGCCCTGTCTGAACACTTCCATAATGGCGTTGCGGTTTTCCTGGCGCGCTAACAGTCCAGTGTCCGGATCGATCCGCGCCTGGGTAATACCTTCGGGTATTTCCAGCGGTTCATCCGGTACACCCTTAAGGGCCACGCGCATATAGTCAATCCAGATAGGCACGGCCGCTTTTCCGCCGACTTCAAAGCGCCCCAGGGGTTCATGGCTGTCAAATCCGACCCAGACCGAGGTCACCATCTCATTGTTGTAACCGGAAAACCATGCATCGCGCTGTTCATTGGTTGTGCCGGTCTTGCCAGCCAGATCATTGCGGCCCAATTGCATGGCTTTCTTGCCGGTTCCGCGTCGTACCACATCCATCATCATGGAACGGATCAGGTACGCATTTTGTTCATCAATCACCCTTGGGGCAGGTGATGAGCTTGCAACCACGTCTACAATCGCCTGTTGCTCTTGCTTCACAACCTGGAGGTCGTCTTCGGCATCCAGTTGCAAGGGCCTGAAACTTGGTTCCACCTGCTCGACGATTTCAACTTCCAGGGTTTCCGTTCCTTCGTCATCGCTACAGTCTTTACAGACAACAACCGGGCTCGCAGCGTAAACCACCGTGCCCCTGGCATCGATGATCCGCTTGATGAAATATGGATCAATCAGGTATCCGCCGTTGGCAAAAACTGCATAACCCCTGGCGATGCTGATAGGCTTGAGAGAGGCGCTGCCTAGCGCCATGGACAAGTTGTCCGGCAGTTCTGCCGGATCGATGCCGAATGAACTGATGTATTTTTGTGCGTATGGGATACCGATATCACGCAACAACCTGATGGACACGAGGTTTCGGGAATTGACCATAGCTTCGCGTAAACGGGTCGGTCCAAAAAACTTTTCACTGTAGTTCTGGGGCTTCCAGTCCCGCTCCAGTTCAGCATCGCTAAATACGATCGGTGCGTCATTGACGAGTGTTGCAGTCGTTTTGCCTTTCGCCAGCGCCGCCGAATATATAAATGGCTTAAATCCGGAGCCAGGTTGGCGTCGACTTTGAACCACACGGTTAAACTTGCTACGCGCGTAGTTATAACCTCCAACCAGTGCGTATATAGAGCCATTGCGCGGGTTCAATGATATGAGCAATGCTTCCGTTTCTGGAAGCTGGGTCAATTTCCGCTGACCTTCATCACCGAGTCGAGTGCGAATAATGTCGCCCTTTCCAAGCACATCTGCAACACTTTTCGGCGCAAACCCCACCCGGTCACGGCTGATAAATTTCCTTGCCCATTGCATATCTTCCAGAGTCATTGCAATGGTTTGACCATCGGCCTGATAGATCAGCGCGACGTCCTCATCAATCTCAATAACCAGTCCTGGTGCCAGGCCGGCGACTGCTTTGTACGGCTGGAGGATTTCGTCCCAACTGGCGGTGGTATTGTTGCCCTCAAGGTTAAAGTGAGCTTCCGCTCCACGGTAGCCATGGCGTTGGTCATATTCTTCAAGACCGTTGGTAATAGCCTGGTTAGCGGCAACCTGAAAGCGGGAATTGATGGTCGTGTAGACCTCGTAGCCTCCAGTGTAGGCCGATTGGCCGTATTTCAGCAGCATTTCCTTACGTACCATTTCTGCCAGGTAGGGTGCTGAAACTTCAGTCGTAGCACCATGATAAAAGGCCGCGTCACGCGCGCTGATAGCTTGCTGATACTCGGTATCAGCGATATATCCAAGATCCAGCATACGACCTAAAATGTAATCTCTTCGGCTCTTGGCACGTTCAGGTGATGTGATCGGGTTTATTCTTGAGGGAGCCTTGGGAAGAGCTGCGAGCATGGCGCACTGCGCCAGACTTAGCTCCTGAACCGGTTTGCCATAATACACATCGGCTGCGGCACCCACGCCATAAGCCCGGTGACCCAACAGGATTTTGTTCAGGTAAAGTTCGAGGATTTCATCCTTGCTTAGTTCGCGTTCAATTTTTAAGGCCAGGAAAATCTCCTTGATCTTTCGGGTATAGGTTTTCTCAAGGGTCAAAAAGAAGTTTCTGGCCAATTGCTGGGTAATTGTACTTCCGCCTACCGATTTTTCACCGGTGGTGACGAGGACCCAAACTGCGCGGGTAATTCCCTGATAATCAACTCCAGGATGAATGCGAAAGCGGGCATCTTCACCAGCGATAAAAGCATGGGTTAAATGAGTAGGCATTTCGTTAATTTTTACCGGGATACGACGCTTTTCTCCAAAAACACTGATCAGTTTACCGTCCTGGGTATAAACTCTCAGGGGTACCTGAAGTTGCACATCACGCAGGGTTTCAACATCAGGAAGGTCTTTAGCAACAAGGAGATAGGTCACAATGACGGTGATCACCCCAAGCACAATAGAGACCAGCATTAGTCGAAAAGTTAAACGAAATAGTTTTTTCACATGTTTATCCTGCTATGCTTACTCACAGAAAATGGAATTTTAGTTGATAAAACCGTCTCCGGATAGCGGGAGATGGGACGGAAAAAGATACATCGCATCGGACAAGGAAGTACCGGTAATTTGTAAGAGTGTTGAACAACACCATACCAGTAGTTTCCCCCGGCTTTCTTTAACAGATAGCAACCAGTGCGTTTATCATTTCTGAAACTCAATACCACAAGGTATTTGAGTATTACAGAGTTTTCTGTTAAAAACAGCTATAAGAAGTCTCACTAAACCATTGGCACGGAAAGAGGAATGGGGGAGTCTTGAAACTGTTTGGAAGAAAAGCAGATCCAGTGATCGGACTGGATATAGGTTCGACAAGTGTACGTTTGTTGCAATTGTCCAGCCATGCGTCCGGATACCGGATCGACCACTTTGCAATTGAACCGTTAGGGGAAGGCGTGGTGGTCGATAAGGCCGTACAGGATGTGGAAGCCATATCGAACGCGATTTCAAAAGCGGTCAAGGCTTCGGGCACGCGTGCCAAATCCTGTGCGATCGCGGTTTCCGGTTCGGCCGTATTCACCAAGACGATCAGTTTGCCGGCAGATCTTGCCGAGGCAGATATTGAAAGCCAGGTGCAAATCGAGGCCAATCAATACATCCCTTATCCCCTTGATGAAGTCAGTCTTGACTTTGAAGTGTTGGGTCCTTCACCGCGAAATGCGGATTTAATTGATATCCTGTTGGCAGCGAGTAAGAGCGAGAATGTCGAGAATCGGCAGGACGCTATAGACAATGCGGGCCTGAAAGCAAAGGTTGTTGATGTCGAAGCATTTGCCATCGCCAATGCGTTTGAACTGATACGTAAGCGTGACGGTGTAAATCGTAGCGATGCTGTCGGTTTCTTTGATATTGGTTATGATCAGACAACGTTACTGGTAATCAAGGGCGGTCGGGTTATTTATACCCGTGACCATCCCTTTGGTGGTCACCAATTACTGGAAGAAACACAACGTCGTTACAACATGAGCGCCGAGCAAGCGAGCTTTTTCGAACGCAATGACGAAGCGCCGGAAGATTTTGAAGAAGAAGTGCTGGAACCTTTTCAGCTGAACATCGTCCACCAAATTTCTCGCGCATTGCAATTTTACGCGTCCAGCAATGAATATTCGAACATCGGCACCATATACTTGTCCGGAGGTGTTGCATCATTGAAAGGCCTGGCAGCCATGGTTCAGCATGAACTCGGAATGACAACACGGGTAGCAGACCCTGTAACCGGTTTGGATATTGCACAGAATGTGGCTGTGACAGCGATTAAGCGCAATGCCACCAACCTGATGATCGCCATGGGATTGGCTTTGAGAGGGTTTGACTGATGGCCAGAATTAATTTACTCCCATGGCGGGAAGAACGACGAAGGGAACTTCAACGTCACTTCATGACCAGGTTGCTGATGACCTGTATCGTCGCGGTGGTTGCGGTTTTCGTTGTGATTGCTGTTTATGATCAGAAAATTAAACACCAGCAAATCAGAAATGAACTGGTTAAAAGCGAGACCCGCAAGCTGGAGTCCAAAATCAAGAGAATTGACGAACTTGAACGTACCCGGGCACGTCTGATATCGCGCAAACAGGTCATTGAGCGCTTACAGGCAAGCCGTTCAACCACGGTTGAACTGCTGGATAAGTTAGCCAAATCAATCCCGGTCGGGGTAACCCTGACATCAATTCGGCAGCAGGGACAGGTATTGGTGCTGCTTGGCAACAGCCAATCCAATGCCAGGGTGTCGGCTTACTTGAAAGAGCTGGAAAAGAACGATTTGTTCCTCGCCCCGCAACTGACTTTTGTCAAATCCGCACCCAACCCGACCACTGCGACTGAACCGTACCAGTTCAGCATCAATGTGAAGCTGCGTGCGACAAAAGTAGAGGAAGAAGATGGTTTTGAAGTGGGAGGTTCACAATGATTTTTGAAGACCTCAGAGACGCGGACTTTACCGATCTGGGCAGTGCGCCAACTTCAGTTCGGGTTGTGTTGCTGTCCGTAACGATGATCCTGATTCTGGTTGCAGGCTACTATCTGTTTGTCCGGGATAAGATTGATGCGCTGGAACAGGAACGCACGCAGGAATTATCCTTGCGCGCTGATTTTGAGTACAAACAGCAGAAAGCTGCAAATCTTGAGGCTTATGAGAAACAGCTGGTAGATATGCAGGAATTGTTAAAGACCATGTTCCGGCAACTTCCAGGCAAGACAGAAATGGATAAGTTACTGGTAGATGTTTCACAAACAGCGCTGGCTGCGGGTATTGATGTTCAGTTGTTTGAACCACAAGCGGAGTCATTTCGGGACTTTTACGCGGAACGCCCAATCCTCATCAGGATGCTGGGTGACTATCATGAATTTGGTGATTTTGTCAGCGGCGTCGCCGCATTGCCCAGGGTCGTTATATTGACCATGCACGATATTTCTTTGAAGCGTGCCGGTGCTGGCCAAAGTCGTTATGGCAACTCAGAGGGCCGTTTGATTCTCGAGGGACGGGTTAAAACCTATCGCTACGTTGATGATGAAGAGTCTGCCGAAAGAACAGCTGAGGCGGCACAATGAAGAATTTCAATAAAAACGTCTTACGGTTGAGTCGCCTGATCGGTATGCTTTTAGTATTTTCCATACTGACTGCATGCGGCGGCAATATGGAAGACCTCAACTCATACATTGCAACTATTAATGCACGTCCGGCTGATCCGATTCCCCCGATCCCGCCGGTAAAAACATATACACCATACGCATATGAGGGCTTGATGGGGCGTGATCCCTTCCTGCAGTCGCTCAATGAAGGAAGTGATGACGTCGCTGCCTCAAGCGGAGCCGGGCCCAGACCGGATTTTGAACGTGCCAAGGAGTATCTGGAACGCTATGAGCTCGACACATTGGCCATGGTGGGAACATTTGCTAAAGATAATAACTATTGGGCGCTGGTGCGTGACCCGGAAGGTGTCATCCACCGTGTACCAGCGGGTGATTACATTGGTAAAAACTACGGACAGGTGGTTGCTATAAGAAGTACAGAAATAGAATTGAGTGAACTAATTTCGGATGGCGCGGGTGGCTGGCTTGTCAGGGAAGCCTCCATTGCCTTGGGTGAAGGATAAACCGGTTGCTGCATAAAAATGCAACCTTGAGGGTAAAGCCATGGACAGCAAAAATGATCTTAAATTGAAACGGAAACTGGCCGGCAGGTGGGGACAGTATATGGATATCAAAACGACTGGAATTCGCTTGGCACTTGGCTTGGCAATGTTGGTTTTACCAGCAATATCAGCCTGGGCGGCAAGTGATGTAATCGCAGCAGACTACAGCAGTAATGCCGCTGGTGATGTAACCATTACATTGACCACAAACGGTGATACGCCGGTAGTCAGCGTGTTTGCAACGGAAAGCCCGGCGCGAATTATTCTGGATTTGGCAGACACCAACAGCCAGGTTGATTCAGGCACCGTGTCTGTGGGTGTAGGCTCAGTGCAGACATACGCTACGTTGGCCGCAGGTGGGAGAACGCGCCTGATGGTGGATCTTTCGAAATCGGTCGCCTATGACTACCAGTCTGGCGACGGAAAGGTCACACTGACCATATCCGGCAGAGGCGAAGGAGCATCTGTAGCTCGAACTACCAGCGGCATCGCAAAATACACGGTGGATAATGTGGATTTCCGGCGTGGTGAGGATGGCCAGAGCAGGGTGATAGTGAGCCTTGATAAAGAAGGTGCCAACCTTTCAGTCAATTCACGTGCAGGTGGCTTGTCAATTGATATTTTCGATACCAACCTGCCGGATGAACTAAACCAGCGTCTGGATGTTGTTGACTTTGCGACACCGGTACAAATTATTGATTCGGGCGACATGGGCACTACGGTCCGTATAGAACTGGAAGTTGCCGGTTTATATGAACACATGGCCTATCAGTCCGGAAATGACTGGATTATCGAAGTTTCAAACCTCGCACCTGAAGCAGTTACTAAAGAAAGCGAAGTGATTGAATTTTATAAAGACAAGGAATATGAAGGTGCTCGGGTAACATTCAACTTCCAGGATATTCCGGTTCGTTCGGTTCTGCAGTTGATTGCCGATGTGTCCAATCTCAATATAGTGGTTGCTGACAATGTCGGCGGTAACCTGACATTGCGATTAACTAACGTACCCTGGGACCAGGCGCTGGATATCGTTCTTGATGCCCGTAACCTCGACAAGCGTGAGAATGGCAACGTGATCTGGATTGCCCCGACTGCTGATATAGCGGCCCGCGAGCAGCAACTATTGCAGGCCTTCCAGGATCGCAAAGAACTGGAGCCATTGGTAACAGCATTGATTAGCGTCAGCTACGCAACGGCCGAAGATTTGCAAGCACTGATTACCGAAGCTTCCAGCGGCAATGTTGGCGATGCGGGATTGTTATCCGATCGTGGTTCTGTAGCAATTGATACCAGGACCAACACTTTATTAATTACCGATACGCCGGACAGAATCGAAGCGATTCAGAAACTGGTACTGGATCTTGACCGGCCGGTCAGGCAGGTTCAGATCGAGTCACGCATCGTCATCGCCAACAGCGATTTTGGCCACTCACTGGGTGTTCGCTTCGGTGTGGCCGCATTACATCAGGGTTCAAATATCCTTGCAATTGCAGCTGATGGTGCAGGTGCTGATCTGTTGAACCCGGCAACCAACCCGAGGGACGATGGTTTGATAGACATTCCGGGTATCCCGGAACGCTACAACGTTAATCTGCCGGTAGCGGACAGCAACGCCGGTTCAATCGGCCTTTCATTCCTGGCGGGCAACTGGCTGCTGGATCTGGAACTCACCGCGCTCGAAGCAGAAGGTGAGGGTGAGGTCATTTCCACTCCGAGAGTGGTTACGGCCAACCAACATGAAGCGTTCATTCAACAGGGTGTGGAAATTCCCTATGAGCAAGCTGCTTCTTCTGGTGCTACGGCAGTTCAGTTTAAGGAAGCTGTTCTTGAATTACGTGTTACACCGCTAATAACACCGGATAATCGTATTCAACTTGAACTTGAGATCAAGCAGGATACTGTTGGTGAAATCTATCAAACTGGTCGTGGCGGATCAGTACCTTCGATCGATACACGCGAGTTGAACACGTCAGTTTTGGTCAATAATGGCGAAACCGTTGTTTTGGGCGGTATCTTCCAGGACGAGCGCCAGAAACAGCAAGACAGAGTTCCTTACCTGAGCAGCATTCCGGGTATTGGCGCCTTGTTTAAGCGCAAGTCCAACGCAACCAAGAAACGTGAGTTGTTGATCTTTGTGACGCCGACCATTGTGGAAGACCGTCCAGCAGTGAATTGATTTTCAGTAGTTCGACTTGAAAGCCCGGACCGGTTCCGGGCTTTTTTGTATATGATTGTAAATATGAAATCTGTTTTCTCCTTCCGGCCCGGCGACAGCCCGCTTTTAATCAGTGTTCCGCATTCAGGTACCGATGTACCTCAAGACATATGTGATTGTTTGACCACGCAGGCACGCCAGCTGCAAGACACCGACTGGTATGTTGACCGGCTCTATGACTGGGCGCCAAAACTTGGTGCCGGTATGCTGATTGCAAACTACTCACGTTTTGTCATCGATTTGAACCGGCCACCTGACAACGCTGCTTTGTATTCCCGACAGGGCACCGGCTTGCTGCCAACGCAGTGCTTTGACGGATCACCTGTATACCAGGCTGATATGCAACCTGACGAGCAGGAAGAGAACCATCGTTTACAGGCGTACTGGCAGCCATATCACGACCGGCTAAGCAGCGCACTTGAAGAGATCAGACAGCGCTTTGGATACGCCATTTTGCTGGATGCCCATTCCATACGTAGCGAAGTTCCACTACTGTTTGAAGGCAGATTACCGGACCTGAACCTGGGAACTTATCGTGGTGCCAGCGCAGACCCCGGTTTGATTTCGGCCTGTTTCCCGGTTTTAAGCACAAATGCCAGCTATTCATCGGTCCTTGACGGGCGTTTTCAGGGCGGCTACATCACACGGCATTATGGCCAGCCTCATATGGGTATCCATGCATTACAACTGGAAATGTCGCAAGCTGTTTATATGTCAGAGCAGCCACCCATATACGAGCCCGAACTTGCAGAGCAGGTGTCAGTCGTCCTGCGGGACCTGGTAAGTACGCTGATACAATGGTCTCCGACATGAAGATTTTTTGTGAAACCCTGTTGCAAGGTGACAGTTGGAGAAGCCGCGTTGTACTGAATATCGAGGCGGGTGGCATAATTACCAGTATCGTGAATGGCCCGCCAGATTCGGCGGATCACCGTATCCACGGCATTGTTATTCCGGGTATGCCCAATGCGCACAGCCATTCATTTCAGCGCCTGATAGCCGGTCTGACGGGGCCGCAGGGCAACCACTCCGATAGTTTTTGGAGCTGGCGTGAGGCCATGTACCGCTGTGCCAACAGGATTTCACCACAACAGTTTGGTGATGTCGCCAAATGGGTTTTCACAGATATGTTAAAGGCGGGTTATACCAGCTGCGCCGAATTTCACTATCTGCACCATCAACCGGGCGGTGGGAAGTACGCCAATCCCGCAGAAATGTCTGAGCAACTGATAGAAGCTGCAGCTGCAAGCGGAATCGCTATGACCTTGTTGCCAGTACTGTACTGTAGTGCCGGTTTTGACAGAGAACGCGTCAACCAGGCGCAGCAACGGTTTGTAAATTCTCCCGTGTCGTATCTGCGACTGTTGGAAATCCTGAGCGACGCCGTTTCCCAAAACCCGTTGCTGGCATTGGGTTTGGCCCCTCATTCTTTGCGTGCGGTGCCGGCTGAAGTTTTACAGGAAGTCCTGCAATCATGGTCGGACAGGGAATGCCCAATACATATCCATATTGCAGAGCAACCAGCTGAGGTTGATGACTGCATCAGGCATCTTGGAGCACGACCAATTGAATGGCTGTTCGATCAGTTTCCGGTTGATGGCCGCTGGAACCTGGTGCACGCAACACACATGTCGAATACTGAGTTAGTAATGGCTGCTGCAAGCCGCGCCACAGCGGTGCTTTGCCCGACTACCGAAGCTGATCTGGGTGACGGAGTATTCAGAACTGCCGATTGGTTGCAGGCTGGGGGTAAGTTTGCCATTGGTTCAGATAGCAATGTGCGTATCTCGGTTGCTGAAGAATTGCGCTTACTCGAATACAACGAGCGATTGGCTAGCGGCCAGAGGAATGTGTTGGCAGATAACGATACGACCTGTGGAAGATTCCTGTACCAACACGCCGCGAAGTCTGGTGCTGCGGCCCTTGGTCAGGCAGTTGGCAGGCTGGAACCAGGCTATCGGGCCGATCTGCTCGTTTTGAACGCCGGACATGAATTGCTTACTGGTCGCGAACCGGATGCGATGCTGGACAGCTGGGTTTTTGCAGGAGACAAGAGCATGCTTGATTCTGTCTGGGTTGCAGGACAAGCTGTCATTGAGCAGGGAAATCATCAGGCGGATACATCATTGAGGGCCGGCTTTATGAAAACAATAAATGAGTTACAAACATAATGAATACAATACCTTATTCGAGTGCGGCTGAACGAAACCGGCAACCCATTCTGGACCAGCTGCAGGTGTTACTGCCAGCGCAGGGCACGGTTCTTGAAATCGGTTCCGGTACCGGGCAACACGCGGTCTTTTTCAGCCAGAACCTGCCGGATCTGCTGTGGCAACCCAGTGACAGGGATGAAAACCTGGGCGGTTTGGAATCCTGTTTTTCAGAACATGGCAATGAGCGCATTCTGCCACTCTTGAAACTGGATGTGGTCAGCGACCCATGGCCTGGTTGCTCATATGAAGCAGCATATTCGGCCAATACGGCCCACATCATGCCATGGGACGTGGTGGTGGCGATGTTTGCTGGTGTCTCTGCCCATTTATTGCCAGGCGCAAAATTCTTTCTTTATGGGCCATTCAATATCGATAATCAATTCACTTCCGAAGGAAATGAACAATTTGATGCACGATTGCGTGCCGAAGATCCCAAACGTGGTATACGTGACATGGCATCAATTCATGATCTGGCAGGTCTTCACCAGATGCAGTTTGAGCAGCAAATTGCCATGCCGGCAAATAACTTTATCCTGGTGTTCAGCAAACATTAGTTGTTAGTTTAATCAAGCGAAAAATCTTTTCGCCTGCGTAGGTTTAACAGCTTGCCATTTCTCGCGTCGCGCCTGAATTCTTCAGGAAACTCAATAACCGCGAGGGTACCGGTGGCCATTTTATGAATTCCGGCTGCCTGCTCCGCCTGCAATACATTGATCAGCAGGTTTTCGAATCCGGGGTTGTGGCCTACCAACAATAATCGTTGACTGTAGCTGAATGCCTCCTCGGCCAGGGTCAGCAGCATGTTCAGCGATGCACCGTACATCGAATCCACATAGTCGGTCGATGATAGCAACTGAGGCCATTTGGACATGATCGGCGCAAGCGTTTCCCGGGTACGCTTCGCGGGTGAACATAAAACTGTATCGGGTGCTGGCAAGGATTCAAGCGCCCACGAAGATAGCGCTTGCGCGTGTTGATTACCTGCATAACTCAATGATCTGGAAAAATCGTTCCCCAATGGACTCCAGGGTTCAGAATTTGCATGACGCAATATATAAAGCTGTTTATCCATGCTGAATTCCCTACTCCGGATTGCTTGTCATTGACATTGCTGATGGCGAAAGCAGGTCACTTCGTGATCGTTTACCAGACCTGCTGCCTGCATTAAAGCATAACAGGTCGTTTCGCCCACAAATCGGAAACCCAGTTTTTTCAGTCGCTTGCTCAGTATGGTAGATTCGGTTGTGTTGGCAGGTATATCGCTAAGTTTTTGCCAATGATTAACGATGGGTGTGCCGTCTACGCTTTCCCAGATAACAGTGTCGAGTGTGTTGCCTTCATCCCATAAGGCAAGAATGCGTCGGGCATTATTGATCGTGGCTTCAATTTTGCCGCGATGTCTGACAATGTCTGCATCGGCCATCAGCACTTCGATTGTCTTTTCGTCGAAACCTGCCACGCGCCGGATATCAAAGCCCGAAAACAAGCGACGGTAGCCCTCGCGTTTGTTAAGTATCGTTAACCAGCTAAGACCTGCCTGGGCGCCTTCCAGCGTCATCATTTCAAATAATTTCTGCTCATCATGCTGTACAACACCCCATTCATGATCATGATAGCTTACGTTTAATGGGTGGTCTCCAGGCCATGCACACCTTTCTTTGCGATCAGTGCTGATCGTATTCATGGCTTAAACGGCAGCTGTTCAAGATCGACATTACCACCGCTGATGATTGCCCCCACCCTCCGGCCTGCAAAATACTCCGGGTGTTCAGTTATTGCGGCAATGACAGTCGCAGATGACGGTTCTATGACCATGCGAAAGTGGCGCCAAATCAAAGCCATGGCATCTCTGATACCGGATTCACTCACGGTTAGCACTTTATCCACCTTGTCCTGGATGATTTTGAAATTCAACACGCCAACTATCGCCCGTAATCCATCCGCGATGGTATCAATGGGAAATTCATCAACCCGTTTGCCTTGTTCCAGACTAAAGGCGGTGTCTGCCGCACCTTCCGGCTCAGCACCAATCACAGTAACAGAGGGTATCAGCGCTTTCGCTGCTATGGCAGAACCGCTGATCAAGCCGCCGCCACCCACCGGGGTCAGGACGATATCAATATCAGCACATTGCTCTGCAAGTTCAACCACGGCAGTACCCTGCCCGCATATGATATCTGCATGATCGTAAGGCGGGATCGGAACACAGCCCCTGGTCACCAATTCTGCCAAACCTTTTTCACGGTCCAGTTGTTCCGGTTTGCAGAATACGATATTGCCACCGTTGCGTCGCACAGCCTCAACCTTGGTTTTGACAGAGTTATCGGGCATCACGATCCACGCACTGAGACCATGATTGGATGCAGCCAGTGCCAGCGCAGAACCATGGTTGCCGGACGAGTGTGTCGCTACATCGCCGTCCAGACCGAGCTCTGTTAATCGGGCAATTGCATTGCTGGCGCCGCGAAATTTGAAAGCACCGGTACGTTGCAGATTTTCACACTTCAACCACAGTTCACAGCCCAGAATTTCGTTGACCACGGGCTCTGAAAGTACCGGTGTGGTGCGGATCTTTCCTTCAATTCGCTGCTGGGCAGTTAAAATGTCTGCAATCGTTGGTATTTGTTCTGCAGATGTGTTGGCCATCAGCATACAATACTGGCCCTTCAGTGACTTCAACAGCAGATTTGGAATAAAGGAACAGCTTTATGAAAGAAGGACTAGCCGGCAAGGTCATATATCGTAAAGATTACACGGCCTATCCCTGGGATATTAAACAACTGGATCTGCATTTCGACATCGGCCTGGAGACCACGACGGTCAGTGCGCAGATGGAATTCAGTTTGAAGGACGGGACCGAAGCTGGGCAATCCATCGTTTTGAATGGTAGCGATCTGCAGTTGTTGTCGATACACCTGAACGACAAGTTATTGAGTGACGGGGAATATATTATTGAAGGCGAGACCCTGACAATACCCGACGCGCCGTCTGTCAGCATTTTGAAAACAGAAGTAAAGATTCATCCGTCACAAAATTCCGCGCTTGAAGGACTATATCTCTCCGGCGAATTCCTGTTGACCCAATGCGAGGCGCAGGGCTTCAGAAAAATCACCTGGTTCCCCGACCGGCCTGACGTCATGACCACTTACACAGTGACCCTGGAAGCGGATCGATCTGCATTTCCGGTGTTGTTATCAAATGGCAACGAGGTCGAACGTGGTGATTTAGGCGGTAACCGGCATTGGGTTAAATGGGACGACCCGTTCCCGAAACCTTCCTACCTGTTTGCAATTGTCGCTGGCGAACTGGCGTTGGTGGAGGATCATTTCACCACCCGCAGCGGGCGGGATGTGAGCTTGAGGATATATGTAGAGGAAGAAAACCTGGATCGCTGCGAACACGCAATGGCATCGCTGATCAATGCCATGCGCTGGGACGAGCAGCGTTTTGATCTCGAGTACGACCTCGATATTTATCACATTGTTGCGACCAATGATTTCAACATGGGTGCAATGGAAAACAAGTCACTCAATATCTTCAATTCAAAATACGTGCTGGCGCGACCGGATACGGCCACTGATGCCGATTTTCAGGGTATTGAGGGTGTAATCGGCCATGAGTATTTTCATAACTGGACCGGTAACCGCGTCACCTGCCAGGACTGGTTTCAGCTAACCCTGAAAGAGGGCCTGACGGTTTTCAGGGACGAGGAGTTTTCTGCCGACATGCAGTCAAGGGCGGTCAAGCGGATCAGGGTTATCCGTGATCTGCGCAGCCGTCAGTATCCCGAAGACGACGGACCGATGTCCCATCCTATACGCCCGGATCAGTATTCAGAGATCAATAATTTCTATACCGCGACGGTTTATCAGAAAGGCGCGACCATCATCCGTATGTATCACACACTGCTGGGAGAAGAGGGTTTCCAGAAGGGTATGAAACTTTATTTTGAACGACATGATGGTCAGGCGGTAACCTGTGATGATTTCCTGGCTGCGATGGCGGATGCCAACGATGTCAACCTGGAGCGCTTCAGTCGCTGGTACAGTCAGTCAGGCACTCCACAGGTTCAGGTCTCAGATCACTATGATGCCGAGGCCCGGGCATACACGCTGAAGTTAAGCCAGCACACCGCCCCCACTCATGACCAAAAAGAAAAACAGGCCCTGGTTTTACCATTTGCAATAGGATTGCTTGACGAAAGCGGGCAAGAACTGCCCCTGCAACTCGAAAATGAAACAAGCGCCCGGACCGGAACACGATTGTTGATCATGCAGGAAGAACAACAACAGTACACATTCATCAATATTCCTAAGTGTCCCGTACCGTCCCTGTTCAGAGATTTCTCAGCACCGGTAAAAGTGGTTTACGACTACACGCAGCAGCAGCTGGCCACACTGATCGCCCACGATACTGATGCATTTGTACGCTGGGATGCGGCGCAACGGATGGCTGAGACTGCGATTCTCGAGCAGTGTAAAAATCTTTCCGAAGGCAAAGAGATGACCCTGGACCCATCTCTGCTAACAGCATTTCAAGGTGTTTTGTCCGATCGGCAAGCTGATCCTGCCCTACTGGCCGAAGCGCTGATCCTGCCGGATGAAGACTACCTGGCCGATCAAATGACTATCGTCGATGTCGATGGAATCCACGCAGCACGTGGTTTTGTCAAAAAAGGGCTCGCAAATGAGCTCGAAGAGTTGTTTAAGCAACGCTATTCTGAATTGAATGACGGCCAGCCCTATCAGAAATCTGCCGCAAGCATGGCCAGAAGAAGTTTGAAGAACGTCTGTTTGTCCTATTTGCAGGATACCGGCGAAGGCGAATCACTGGCTAGCGCTCAACTAAGTTCAAGTGACAATATGACAGACAGTCTGGCAGCACTGCGTAGCTTGATCCTGATGGATTCACCGCTGGCCGAAAAAGCCCTGGCTGAATTCGAATCCAACTGGATGGACGATGCGCTGGTAATGGACAAATGGTTCATTATGCAAGCGATCAAACCCGGTCGCGCTACCGTCGATAAAGTCCGGAAGCTTATGGAACATCCGGCTTTCAGCATCCAGAACCCTAACAAGGTCCGCGCACTGATTGGCGTATTTGCAATGTTGAATACGACTGGTTTTCACGCCGCTGATGGCTCCGGTTATGAATTCCACGCCGACCGCGTGATTGAGCTCGATGGATTGAACCCCCAGATTGCGGCCAGGATGGCGTCCGTGTTTAACCGCTGGAAACGCTATGATGACAACAGGAAAGCCTTGATGAAGACCCAGTTGCAGCGAATTGCCGCAGTTGATAATTTATCCGGTGATGTGACTGAAATTGTCAGTAATGCATTACAATAATTCAATATTTGAAGCAGCTTACTCCACAAACTGATTAACCCAGGAAAAGCCCATGCTGGTTGCCCATTTTTTTGACCTGATTCCCATTTGGTTGCTGTTGCTCGGCACCATCCTGGTCATGGTTATATTTATCGAGTTTGGATTCAGGCTGGGAAAGAATGCCCAGATAAACGCCAAGAAAGCCCAGACCTCACAGGTCAGGGCCATCATGGGGGCGGGGCTTGGTTTGTTGGCATTCATGCTGGCATTTACTTTCAGTACGGCGCAATCACACTTTGAAGCAAGAGTTCAAAGCCTCGCTGAAGAGGCCCGCATTGCCAGGAATGCTTTCCTGCAAGCTGATTTGTTGACACAACCTTATAGAGCCCAGGCAAAAGAACTGTTACGGGACTACATCAAACTTCGCAGTGAGACACATATGTCCCCGAATACCAATATTGCGGAGCAGATTGCTGCGTTGATCGAAACGTCAGAAGACATCCAACACCAACTTTGGTTATTAGCAGCGCAAAGTCAGAAACAATTAAAAGACAACCAGGCCGTGGACAAGGATAGTGAATTATTTATGGTGTCGATATTGGCTTTAACCGATATTCACTACACCCGTGTGCATTCAGCCGTCATGAATCGCATTCCTTTTACCATATGGATCACCCTGTATCTGATGGCGATGCTGTCCATGGTTATCATGGGCTACCAGGCCGGTCTCATCGACAGACGCAGCCCGGTCGCAACGATTACGCTGGCCTTTGCATTCTCGGCAGTCATTATCCTGATTACAGACCTTGACCGGCCCATCATGAGTTTCTTTGAAATCAACCGGCAGTTGCTCATAGACCTGCATGAGGATATGGAGGCGGATTTACGTCTTGAATATTACCCCGGTGACTAAATTTGGTTATCTGATCAGCTTGATTGTTACTTGTTGCGGTTTGCTGGTGTTGACGGCATGTGCTTCCAACCAGACTGGTAGGGCACCGGCACTTCAGATCAACGGTATGCTGATCGAAAATCAGACCCAAATGTGGGTTTCTGCTGTCAGGCTATTGGTACCGGTAACCGGCAACTTTGTCTCCTGTGGCAATATCGCACCCGCATCCATGTGTTCGACCACATTCCCTGAAGCCAACTACACCGGCAATGGGGTTGAAATCACCTGGAGCCAGGCCGGCCAGATACATTCAACCGGTGAGTTTGTTTTGCAGCTGCCCGATGATGTAGATGAGGACATCCCTGCTGCCGTACATGTCGTTATTACCGCCCCCGGTTCTGCAGGTGCCTTCATTGTGCAGGCGCAAGCGGAATAACAGGGGTATCAATTACCCTTGAGTGCCTTCAGAAATAATTGACGTTCCAGATCAGCTTCAGTGCGGGTCGGGAATTTTGCCGGTAAGCGCAGTTCGTTACTGAAGGTGATATTGAACTGGTAGCCTTCATTGTCGTTGGCGGCAAAAACCCTGCTGACCAGCGCTACTTTGTTCAACACTACCGCAAACCCCTTAAGTTCATAAATTTTGTTGCTCATTAATCATTTTCCTATAGCCTGAATTGATTGTACCTTGGGGATTGACCGGCGCGATGAATAATTACTTTCGTGCCCGTTCAGCAATGGTTCATTTGAATGCTGCTATTCTTGTTCACAAGATGCCATCGTGCCGGAAAGACCGGCCACTGGAGGATGTATGAAAAAGTTGCTGACCTTAGCCTCGATCCTGTTATTAAGCGGTTGTGTAACTTACTATTATCCGGAAACTGCACTGGAAGACGGTGTCTATTACGCCGAGGATGACCCGTCCTACGTCATTGATTCGAGTGGATATGTTGGGGTTTCGTACTACCCGTGGTCATCGCTGGATTATTTCTATCTGGGTTATTACCCGTATTCGCGTCATGGCTACGGCTATTATGACAATTTCTCATTCGGTATCAGCTATGGCTATTCGCCATGGTACTACCGTCCAACCTATTACGGTTATTACTCACCCTGGTATGCATGGCACGCCCCCTATTATCACTATTCCCATTATTACGCGTGGCGACCGTACAACGGTCATCACTACAATTATTATGGTCATGGCAACAGGCATTACGGCAATAAATATAAGCGTGGCAAGGGTCACAATAAGGGTTACCGCAATGACAGTGACTACCGCTATGCAGGAAATGGTAACGGCAACAATGGTCGTGGAAATCGCCGCGGTGAGTACGCAGATGATGTCAAAAGCCCGGCTGGTCGCAACAAAAGCAGAAGTTATTCGAGCAACAAGAAAGCGGCACCTGTAAAAAGATATGTGTCAACGACACCCTCAGGACACTCCGGTAACCGGGGTATGGAAGTCAGAAGCCGTGGCTCGAAGAATACTGGCAAGGTCAGGAAGCAACCCATTGATCATGGTTCGGTGACGGGCATTAAACTTGAGCCTTCAACCAGGCGTACCACACAGACCAATTACCGCAGCAAGAGATCAACGGGCTCAGCGGGCGAGGTCCGTTATCGCGCAGGAGCCAAGCAGGGTCGTACGCGGATTCAGCCGATTGAATCAGCATCAAATTCAAACAGGTTTGCAATTGTGTCTCAACCGGCACGACCGGTCACAGCATCCGGCAACAGCGGTAGATATGGACATTCTGTACCAGTGAGTAGCTCCGGTAACGCAGGCGCACGAGCAGCTTCGGGTCACGTCTCATCCCGGTCGACATCGCCATCAAGATCTGCTTCAAAGTCGCATCGATCCTCAGGAAGTCAAAAGCACTCGCGATCAAGCTCCTCGTCTGCCGGTAGCCGTCAATCCAGGCAAGCTAACTCATCGCCTAATAAAAACAGAAGATAGGGCAAAATAGAAAATAGGGCGGGTATTCCCGGTCGTCGTCAATGACCATTGGCAGTCGAGATATCCCTCGAATATGCTAGAGTGCGATTTGTTCAGAATCAGAGTTCGGAATAGATGGCAGATTTCATCACAGAAATGCGAGAACGGCGTATCCTGCCGGCTGTTGGAGTATATGTAGCCAGTTCCTGGGTATTGATAGAAATCCTGGATCGCCTGGTTGAACGCTATTTATTGTCTCCGTATTTAGCCGATAGTCGCGATCAGATTAATTGGCACTCCGACTTTCTCAAGCCGTGTTGCCTTATCCTTTCCCGGCCTGCCATGTGTCCACGCAACCATCATCACGGCGGGGATCAGGGAGTAAAGACCCCAAAAAA
>PVMS01067156.1_pt1 | contig 29640 bp, 24 predicted proteins | sample 1853461 | NCBI WGS metagenome assembly PVMS01 (sample SAMN08582032, study PRJNA380276) | Marine sediment metagenome, whole genome shotgun sequencing project. | isolation source: ocean sediment barecode stripped | collected 2017
CGTAATCGAGAACGTCGACAAACTATCGGACAACTCACCGTCAGTTACAGTGATCACAATGTTCGAATGCGTTCCAACGTGGTCGGCAGACGGCGTACCGGACAATTCACCGGTTGATTCGGTGAAGTTCGCCCACACCGGACGGCCAACGATAGCAAACGTCAAAGTATCTCCGTCTGGATCGCTGGCGTTAGCACCGAAAATATAGGGCGCACCCACTTGCACGGTGGTGGCAGGCACGCCTTGAATTGACGGCGGTGTATTGACGTTCGCAACGTCATTTACCGTTATCGAGAAGGTAGGCAAGCTGGCCGCGAACTCTCCGTCGGACACGCTGATTACTATACCTGCATGGGTACCAAGGTCGCTCGCAGTCGGTGTACCCGCCAATTCACCTGTCGATTCGCTAAATTCTGCCCATACGGGGAGTCCGGCTATTTGGAACGTCAACGAGTCCCCGTCGGGATCGCTGACGTTGGCGTTGAACACGTAGGGTGAACCAACCAGCACCGACGTTGCAGGAACTCCCTGGATAGCTGGCGCACGGTTGACAGCAGGCTCGTCGACATTGGGCTCGTTGATGTTATTGACAGTCGCAACTACCGACGCATCACCCCCAGCTACAAGCCCGATTACGGAGTCGAGGGTCGCACGATAGTCGCTTGGCAATAGCGTGCGAACCAGCATGTAGTCCATATCACTCTGGAGCCCGTCGACCGCCTGCTCCAACTCACGCAGCTTCGGTGCTTCGCTGACAGCAAGTGCCGCGGCGAGACCAACCTGAACAGAATTCAGCATGTCTGACGTAGCCGTCAGGTCGTCAATTGAGTCTTGCGGCGATGTCGTCGTTACTCGTTCGATAGCCGACTTCATTGCGTCTGTTGCATCGATGCCATTGACGTGCAGCTCATTGCTCGCGGACTCGAGCAGTACTTGCGCGGCGACGATCTTGGCAATCGCAGCCGTACGAGCATCGGTCGCATATCCGCCGACTCCGTTCATCGAGCTGTCACTCAGATCGGAAGCCAACCTAAGGACAACTTCGTCACCAGAAGAAACATAGCCGTAGGCGTTCAGGTGATTGCGCGTTCGCCGAATAATCTCCGCAAGAGTCTCGGATGCCTTGATGATTTCGGCGATATTGGTATTGTCAATGCGGGTATAGAGCGGACCGGATAATTTGAGGCTCGAAAGACCACTATTCAACAAGGTAACAGCAATCGTTTGTCCTGATTCGACGTTCTCTTTCGTGACGCCACCTGGCAATCCACGCGCGATCGCTAACGCAAAAGTGGAAAACGGATTGACGTTTGCAACAGTCGCATCGGCGGGCTCAAGCACCGCGCTCAGCAACGCAAAGTCTGGCGACAGATTAGTGACTAAATCAGTGCCGCCTTGCGAATCTATTGTCAGAGGATAGTGCTTGCTTTTCGCTTGAGCCGTGACGTTATAAACCGCCATCGAGTCACTTTCGAGCTGGACGATTTCGACACCGTCAACGGTCATTACACGCATTGTTGAGCCGACGACCGGACCGTCACCGACACTTCCGGTGAGTACGATGTCAAACGCTGTCTCTTCGGTAGATTTCGCTGTCTCTTCGGTAGATTTCGCTTCATCGTTTTCAGGGCAAGCGCTGAGCACGAAGGCCAGGAACACTAGCAGCGCAGCGTTCTTGCGAATATTCACATAATTAGTTTCGATCGAAATTTGCTCCTGCCTGAGGTCAGGCGGGCAACTCGACCGAAAACTATCGGGGGACCTATATTCAAAGCTCAGCGCATTGAGGGCGCTGTGAGAAGCAGTTCTGCGACGATACTCGACGGTGTGTGACCGCGAGAAAAGATCCGGTCGTGATAGCACTGGCAACTCCGCCGTCTTAGGCTTGCGCCCTTAGACCCGTAGCTTTGCGTCCCAACCTTTTGGTCGGTTTGCCTTTTACAGTTACTGGTTTTAATAAGTATTTGTGTTTGGCTACCAATCGTTCCGGCAACCACGGAAGAACGGTAGCACTCTTTTGAATAGAAAAAACCTGTCTCAAAATCGCGACGAATTGTTTATGTTCAGGTCGAAGTATTTATGTTTAGTCGGTAAAAAACCTGAAGAAAATCACTTGCAGGAGCGGCCCAGCCGAGGAAATACGACTTGAAATAAGTTCGTCCGATTGCCCATTTAATTTAGGTCGTGGTGAGAACTCAATCACTCCGCACGCTGGAGCGCGCTCCTTGTACGGAGTTCGATCCAGCTTGGCTAGGTCACCCGCAGGAGCGCCGTCCCCGGCGCGAGTTTTTCGTGGGCCTTTACTACGACCGGCATCAGGCGAGCGCTTTTTCAAGGCCAGCCGCGTAGTCCGCTTTAGGGCGTACCCCGACGAACGTTTCCACTACCTGACCCTTGTCAAACAGCATGACGGTCGGAATAGAACGAATTCCAAACTGCATGGCGATTTGTTGGTTCGCATCGATATCGACTTTCGCTACTGTAGCTCGGCCGTCGTAGTCACCTGACAGAGAATCGATAACCGGGCCAAGCGCGCGACAGGGCGCACACCATTCTGCCCAAAAATCAACGAGTACGGGTTTGTCCGACCCTAAGACCCGTTGTTCGAAGTCATGTTCGGTGACAGCTATCGGTTGGGTCGCTGTTTGGTTCATAATCAATCTCCTTTGCTGCGTCGATAACCATTTTCGACGCCGGTGAACAGACAACACGATTTGGGATCGACGCCTGCAGATTCAAGAGTGTGACCGACAAGCACAGGCTGAATTTCAGACCGAAATGGCATACTCGTATAACTGGAAGGATGTGCATGAATCCGGCAAGACTGCTGCAGTTTTTTCGACTCGCGTAAGAGCCGTAATGAGCCGCTGGTACTCGCGACAGTTTTTGAGACGCAGGGTTCGACGTATAGCAAGCCCGGGTCTCACATGCTGATTGACGGCAATGGAGTCTTCCAGGGAATGTTGTCGGGTGGATGCCTCGAAGGCGACCTTGCGATTCGTGCACAGGTAGTACTCGAATCGGGTAAGGCACAGGCTGTGACTTATGATCTTGGTGTAAACGACGATGAAGTATGGGGCCTGGGCGTCGGTTGCGATGGTCTTATGCGGATTTTTCTGCAGCCGATGCGGATCGAGAACGACTTGCAGCCGTTTACCGCGATAGCGGATGTATTGCGTGGTGCTGTGAGCTGCGTCGTCGCGACGATAATTGAATCTGCATCGTCGAGAATGCCTGTTGGAGCTGGTCTGGTCGTTCAGGATGACAAATTTCAAGCTCTGAATATAGACCAGGAAATAGCGTCCGAAATCGCACCTGAAGCTCGTATGGCACTGCAGGATAAGCAATCGCGAACGCTGCATATGCGCATCGGTGCTGACGATATCCGTGTCTTGTTGGGACATGTTGAGAGGCCGCCTCGAATCCTGGTGCTTGGCGCTGGCCCGGATGCTGAACCGGTAGTGCACTTCGGCGCAGAAATGGGTTGGCACTGTACCGTTGTTGACCATCGGCAGGCTTATGTTGATAACGGAAATTTTGCGAGCGCGGTGGCGATCCTGCAATCACCAGTTGACCAACTGGGCGAGCAAATTGACCTCATGACTTTTGACATGGCGCTGGTCATGAGTCACCACCTGGCGTCAGATCGCAATTACCTTCGGCAGCTCGCGAACACAGATATAGCCTACATCGGCTTGTTAGGTCCGGCCGGTCGCCGCGATCGGCTCTTATCTGAACTCGGTGATGTGGCCGATGATCTCAAGGGCAGGCTGTTCGGACCGGCAGGCCTGGATATCGGCGGCCGAGGCCCGGCACCGATTGCTTTGTCAATTATTGCGCAAATGCAGATGCAGCTGCGCCGCTGAAGTTTCAGCTACTTGTCGGTAAGTCACCTGGAAAGAACACTCGCACTATCATATCGGACAGTTCATCAAGAGCGCCGTCAGCATCCAGATCGATGCCGCTGGTTTCCTTCAGCTCGAGGCCAAGAGCGACCAGTCCACCGGCCGAAACGCGAATCATGTTGTACAGAATGGCCGGGTTCCCACCAGGACATACGCCAAGCGCCTGCAGTTCTTTGAGATTGCCAACGACCAGCTCAAACAATGGTCGCAAGTGTGTCTCACTCAGCCAGGTTAGTCGCGAGCTCGAGTAACTGGCCTCCTGCAATATGATTTTGTGTAGCGCGGGCTTGCGATACGAGTAACGCACGTAAACACGTACGAATGTGGCGGCGCGAGCTTTTGGATCAACTTCAGGGACTTCCGCCATGGCTTTGACCAGAGACACATTGAATTCTCTGAATATTCGATCAGTCGCGGCGCGCCAAAGCTGGTGTTTGTTCTTGAAGTGGTAAGTAATCAGTGGATGGTGTACACCGGCACGATCGGCGATGTCTCGCGTGGATGTGCCTTTGAAGCCATTCTCCGAGAACGCTTCAATAGCTGCATCGAGCAGTTTCTGCTGCGTTACGATACTTCGTTGTTGTTGTTTGCGACCCGGCTTAAGGGTCATTGCAGTAGCTTCCGCACTCATTCATTGCGCCAACGTGTAGTTCTTGAGAGCGCAAGCCTACCGACAATTTTAAAAATTGTCCAATCTGGAAGATTTCATCCGAAACGGATCGCGCAGGGGAGCCAAATGCCCTTGTTCGGGCTTATTCGAGTGCAAACAGCATGCGCACGGCTGCTCGCCTTTCGACCGGCGTGCCATTCTCAATGACAGGCTCGAATTCCCAGTTCTCGACGGCTTTGGTGGCCGAGTTGACGAAAGTGTCGCCCGGATCCGACCCAGTTACGCTAACGTCGCGCACGTCGCCGTTAATTGTGACGATGAATACCACATCAACCCAGCCGGACAGGTTGCGCCGTATAGCTGATCGTGGGTACTTGGGTGCAATATATTTGCTACGTGTAAGCGTGCTGATTGCGATCGGAATCTCATTCAAAGCACTTTTCTCGGCGCTTTCTTGTAGCAACGATTCAGGCTCAATTGTGACCGCAACGGCTGCTTGTGATTGAGCAGGCAAGGCACCCGAGTCTTCGTCTGTAATGGGTCCTTCAGATACTGGTTGTTCTGCAACTGCTTGTTCAGATATCGGGTCGCTGTGCAACGGGTCGGCAGCAGTGTCCGCGGCTGCCCGGCTATTTGATGAAGCAGCGCCGGCATCGGCAGATTCAGAGTTTGCACCACCAGCAACGACTGCGGCTGCTGCAACGATACCTGCGCCATTTGAGGCATCGGAGGTGGCTTCATCCACGACGTTGCCATCTTGTTCCTGAACTGCTGCTGCGACCGCAGCGGCAGTAGCCAGTTCTTCGGCCGCGAGGCGTTCCTGTTCAGCCCGTTGTTCGGCTGCAGCCGCGTCGCGTTGCTGCTGGGCTTCCCGCTCACGAGCAGCGGTGAGCGCTGTGCTTGTCTCGCTGACAGTGCTGCTTGATGGGTCTAACTTGCGAGCATCAGCCAGCAATGCAGCCGCGGTATTAAAGTTGCCTCGATCGATTTGCGTTCGAGCCTGCAAAACAAGCTGGCTGGCGATAACAGTCAAACCCTGGAGTGCTGCGGCATTGTCCGCATCATTACTCAATACCAGCTCATAGAAGTAGCGAGCGTTGTCGTTTGACGGAGCGGTGAGCTTACCTTCGTCAAGCCGTACTGCTGCCTGCGCCAATACGTCATCAGCTCGTTGCTCGCTACGCGCATCACTGAGCTCTGACTCAATAGTCTCGATTTCAACCGTATCGGAGAGTCCCAGCGTACGAGCGCCTGTCAATGCGATCGCAGCGTCTTCAAATCGCGTTTCCCGCAAGGAGAGCCGTGCATCGTCGAGGAAGCTTCTCAGTTGCATTTGTGAAAGCTGCGCGCTCAGGAACGGCAGTCGGACATTTTCAGGGTCGGCAAGCGCAATTCGGCTTAACGCCGCCTCAGCATTATCAATTCGCCGTTCAAGCAGTGCAGACTCAGCGTTAGCGAGCGCTTGTTGAATCACCGTTCGCATTTCGTCGGCAATGACAAAATCGTCCGGGGCAGCTGCAGACGCGGCCATATAGAGCTCAATCGCGTTGCTGCCAGGAGGGTCGTATATCTGTCCGGCGCCACGCGCAAGACGTGCCTCTCGCAGTAGGTCGTCGCTACTTTGCTGGACTTCGGCAGGTGGATCCGTGTCCACAATCGGGTCAGCTTCAGAAAATCGCGGTGTTCCGACAACGGGCTCCTGAATCGCGACAGGATCATTCGAGCCGCCGAAGATCCAATATCCAGTAGTTGCGATTAGAATCAATGCGGCGGCTCCGACTCCCAATATTTTGGGGCTGCCAAGTAGTGACCCACCGGAGCCGTCGCTGCTATGCGAGTTGACCGGAGCAATCGTCGGCGTTGCAACAGTCTGACTGCCTGACTCGAACTCATCGTCCGCCGAATTGTCAAATGATTCTCGAATTCCAGTAAATGATTCAGTGACCGACTTGACCATGCCGGTGACCGTTTCAGTGAAACTGTGATCGTCCCCTTCAAAAAAGTCTGACAAACGATCTGTGTCCGGCGGTACCTCAATTATCGGCATAGATCTGGCAAATGGTTTCGCCGTTTTGTTTTCGACAACCTTCGCCGCTGGTTGAAGATTCGGTCGTGGCGCGGGGGCAGCCTTCGGCAGGGCGCCAGGTACTGTGACTTTCGCTGGTGAGCCCTTGTCAGCATTCACAAAAGCTGTATCGGGCGCTTCAAGATGATGTTTAACCGATGCCTCAACAGCCAATCTCGCACGGCCCGGCGATACCGGTTTCAGGAGGAAACGATAAACCTTGCCGCGGTTAATCAGGTCCATGAGCATCTCGCCGTCGTCGCGGCGGCCAGCAACAATCGCCACCAGGCGCGGAATGGCTTTGCGTAAATGCAGTGTCAGTTTTTCGACGTTAGAGCCGGCCATCGCGGCGTCGACAACAGCAACGCCGATCTTGTTCGCGCGCACCATCTCGTCGGCCTGTGACACCGTGTTCGCGTAGTGAATTTTGTGCAGGCCGCGTGAAGAGTCTCTGATCGTTGCCAGGAATTCTTCATCTTTCGTCAACACGAGAACATCGACGGATCTTGTACCTATGCCGACATCTGACGAAACTTTCTTTGGATCCAGAATCGGCATACGACCAGTGCCGTCGCTGATGATCGCGGAACCATTTTCTGACGTCTCCATGACAATATGTTCGGCGCCCGGTTGGTCCACATCGGCCGTTGTATCATTCGCAGAATCGGCCAGCGCGAGCAGGCGAACCTGACGAGTCGCATTGTCTATCAAGCCCCACAATGCCTCTGGAGTGATTTCTCCGCGTACGATCTGAAAAACTTCCTGGTCGCCGACCAGCGCCTCAAGACCTTCTGATTTGTCGCCCGCCAATAAAATACCGATGGTGTCCGGTGAGCGCTTCTTTGCTTCACGAAGCGCGTCGAGTCCGCTCATGCCAGGTAGGTCCTGAGCGGAGACAATAATGTGAATGGGTGTTTCGCCAAGAGTGGTCAGTACTTCACTGCCGCTGGTCGCACAATGCACTGTATAACGATCGTTAAACCCTGAACTTAGATTGTCCAGCGTGCTCTGTTCGCTATGCAGCAACAATACTTGCGTTTTGATTTGTTCCAGCGCCACTCGATGTACCCCGATAATTTTATGTTCAATAACAAACGCAGTCCTTGCGTCGACGCAGTATATCGTTGGGAAATCGTTGAGTGGCGGGCTCGGGCGGCTGATGTCTGAATTTGTGACGCGCCGCACATTCAAAGTGCAGGGCGCGTCACGTTTGGCTTTCAGAGTGATTCAGATTGGCCTTAGCCGGGCAGGTTCGAATCCTCCCGGAGTGATCTTCTTGTGGCTGAACGGATGTTGGAATCAGGCGTTGGCGGCCCGATTTTCGATCTCTTCGCTGAGTTCGGCGATGGCTTCATCCAGGCTGAGAACTCGCTGATTTTTGGATCCAAGTCGGCGTATCGCAACGCTTCGATTTTCAACTTCGCGCAGGCCGATAGCGAGTATCACGGGGACTTTCTGCACACTGTGTTCGCGAACTTTGTAGGAGATTTTCTCGTTGCGCAGGTCGGTTTCCGCGGTGAAGCCGTGGTCGCGAAACTGTTGCGCGACTTCTTCAGCAAATTCGTCAGCTTCGGACGTGATCGTCAAGACTTTGATCTGAGTCGGCGCAAGCCAAAGCGGCATTCTTCCGGCGTGGTGCTCGAGCAGTATGCCGATAAATCGTTCCAGAGAACCGAACACCGCTCGGTGCAACAACACCGGCGTATGTTTGTTGCCATCTTCGCCAATATAAGTGGCTCCGAGCCGATTGGGCAGATTCAGGTCAACTTGCAGGGTTCCACATTGCCAGTCCCGACCGATTGCATCGCGCAGCACGAATTCAAGCTTCGGCCCGTAGAAAGCCCCTTCGCCAGGGTTGTGCGTGTACTCCAGACCGGAGGTTTCGAGTGCTTTCAGTAGTGCGGCTTCAGCCTGGTCCCAGACCTCGTCGTCGCCAACGCGAACTTCGGGGCGATCGGCAAATTTAATGCGCACGTCAGTAAAATCGAAGTCGCGATATATGCCGAGAATCAGATCGCAAACGGCAATAGTCTCGTCGGTAATTTGCTCTGGGGCGCAAAAAATATGTGCATCGTCTTGGGTAAACGCGCGCACACGCAGCATGCCATGTAGCGCCCCTGATGGCTCGTAACGATGTACTTTGCCAAATTCGGCGAGACGGTAGGGCAGGTCGCGGTAACTCGTTATGCCTTGCTTGAACACCTGCACATGTCCCGGGCAGTTCATCGGTTTGATAGCGTAGGTGCGGCCGTCTTCGGTGTCAGCGGTAAACATGTTCTGGCCGAACGTCTCCCAGTGACCTGAACGTTCCCACAATGAACGATCCATCAATTCCGGTGTATTCACTTCTTGATAACCGGCCTTATTCTGCGCCTGGCGCATATAGTCTATGAGCTTTTGAAACAGGTTCCAGCCCTTCGGGTGCCAAAAAACAGCGCCGGGCGCTTCTTCCTGAAAATGAAACAGGTCCATCTCGCGACCAAGTCGCCGGTGATCCCGTTTTTCGGCTTCCTCGAGCATCAGCAAGTATTTGCGCAGCTGCTTTTCCGTGGACCAGGCTGTGCCGTAGATTCGTTGCAACATCGCGTTGCGCGAATCTCCACGCCAGTACGCACCGGATACGCGCGTCAATTTGAATGCTTTGCCAAGTTTGCCGGTCGACGGCAGGTGTGGACCCCGGCACAGATCAATAAAGTCGCCTTGTCGATACAGGGTCAGCGCCTCATCGGACGGAATGCTCTCGATAAGCTCGGCTTTGTACTCCTCGCCGATACCACGGAAGAATTTGACCGCTTTATCCCGGGCCCAAACCTCGCGCTGGATAGTCTCGTTGCGGTCGACAATGTCCTGCATGCGCTTTTCAATGACTTCGAGATCGTCCTCGGTAAACGGTTCCTGCCGCGCGAAGTCATAGTAAAAGCCGTTTTCAATCGCAGGGCCGATCGTTACCTGCGTATCTGGCCAAATCTCTTTGACCGCCTCTGCGAGCACGTGGGCTGCATCGTGTCGAAGCAGCTCGAGCCCATCGTCCGAATCTCGAGTAACTATATCGATAGCCACATCCGCATCAATATCGCGGTCGAGATCCCAGAGCTGCCCATCAACGCGGACAGCGACGGCATCGCGAGCGAGGCTCTTGCCAATGCTGGCGGCGACTTCAGCTCCGGTTGTGGTTGCGTCGAACGATCGGATTGAGCCATCGGGTAATGTAATATTTGGCATGTTGTGACTTGTTAGTTAGTGACTTGTTAGTGGGTCCAGGGTCTGAAGATTGCCGACCGGACAAGGCGCGCTATTGTACGCGAATTGACCCACCTAAACTCAAGCAAAGAATTCGCCCCGGTGCTGCCGGGGGCACCCGATCATGTACAATGCGCGCGTCTACCACTGTGACCTGACCATGCAAGAATCACCAAACCCTTTTCCTGCCGCGCAGCACGATCACGACGACTGTGTTGAGAGCGCGATGTTGGCGGCCGAACAGCTGTGTCGGGATCGTGGACTGCGTTTTACCGAATTGCGGAGGCGTGTCCTTGCTCTGGTCTGGGAAGGCCACAAACCGGTCGGGGCCTATGAAATCCTGGCGAGCCTCAGTGAAGAGGGCAGAAATTCCGCGCCGCCGACTGTCTATAGAGCATTGGGCTTTCTAATCGAAGCCGGTTTGGTGCACAGGCTCAACTTGCTCAATGCCTTCATCGGCTGCCCGGATCCGGTCCGACCGCATTCCGGCCAATTTCTGATCTGCAGGGAATGTCGCACAGTTGCTGAACTGGACGACATAGCCATCGATTCTCTGGTCAGCGAAAAAGCACGTGCTCTGGGATTTACGACGATAAATCAGATTCTCGAAATCGAAGGCCTTTGCAGCGAATGCGGGGCAGAGCGTTAGCAGTCTGTTGAATTAATCGTCCATGATTTTTTCAACGGTCGGACCAGAATGTATTTTTCGCCAGGGTTGGCACTGAAGTCGCGTACAATGTAGACCTTCCCAATGCAGCAGAACAAATTTCATGAGCGACGCTCCAGCGCGGGATTTTATCCGCCAAATTATCCATGACGACATCGCCTCGGGAAAACACGAGTGCATCGTGACTCGTTTCCCACCGGAGCCGAATGGCTATCTGCATATCGGTCATGTCATGGCGATCTGCCTCAATTTCAGCGTGACGCAGGAAACTGGCGGCAAGACCTACTTGCGATTTGACGATACCAATCCCGGCAAAGAACGCGAGGAGTACGCGCAGGCAATCGATCGCGATGTACGCTGGCTCGGATTCGACTGGGACGATCGGCTGACGCATGCATCGGACTATTTCGGCAGGATTCATGATGCAGCAGTGCAGTTAATCGAATCAGGTGTCGCGTATGTAGACAGCCTGAGCGCCGACGAAATTCGTGAGTATCGCGGTACGCTGACTGAATCCGGCAAGGACAGTCCGCACCGAACTCGCAGCGTTGCGGAGAATCTGGACCTATTTACCCGTATGCGAGCCGGGGAGTTTGCTGATGGTGAGCATGTCTTGCGCGCCAAGATAGACATGGCATCGCCTAACATGAATTTGCGCGATCCGGCCCTGTACCGAATACGCCACATCAGTCACCAGAGAACTGGGGACGCCTGGCCCATTTATCCGATGTACGATTTCGCACATACTTTGTCGGATGCGTTCGAGGGTATTACACACTCGCTCTGTACTTTGGAATTCGAGGATCACCGGCCTTTATATGAGTGGTTTCTGGAACAATTGCAGCCGCCTGATTTGCCGCGGCAAATCGAGTTTTCGCGGCTCAACCTTGCGTACACAATTACCAGCAAGCGCAAATTGAATGCGCTGGTCGAGAACGGAATTGTATCCGGGTGGGACGACCCGCGGATGCCGACTATTGCAGGCATGCGGCGTCGGGGTTATCCGGCCAGAGCGATACGCGATTTCGTTGCGCGCGCCGGTGTTACCAAGAAAGACAAGTTGATCGAGATGGGCGTCCTGGAGAATTGCGTCAGGGAATCTCTTGGAGATGCTGCCGAGCGTCGCATGGCCGTGTTGCGACCACTGAAAGTCGTCCTGACTAACTATCCCGAAGGTCAGATTGAGATGATGTCGGCGATGAACCATCCGAACCGACCTGAGCTGGGTACGCGGGAGTTGCCATTTTCTCGAGAGTTGTGGATTGAACGGGATGACTTCATGGAAGACGCGCCGCGCAAGTTTTTCCGCCTCAAGCCGGAAGGTGAAGTGCGATTGCGATTTGGCTACATTATTCGCTGTGATGAAGTTATTAAGGATGACGCGGGTGAAATTATCGAATTGCGATGCTCGTATGATCCCGATACGCGCAGTGGCACCGGGACAAGCGATCGCAAAGTCAAAGGTACGATTCACTGGGTGTCGACTGAACAGTCGCTGCCCGCCACGGTTCGATTGTACGACCGTCTGTTTACGACACCGAACCCGGGCAAAGCCGATGACCCGATGTCAGTCCTCAATGAAAATTCGCTGCTGACGGTTGACGCAATGCTTGAACCGTCACTCGCCGAAGCTGACGTTGGTACACCAGTACAGTTCGAACGGCTGGGTTATTTTTGCGTGGATTCTTTGCAGAGCGCAGCAGACGCACCGGTGTTTAACCGCGTCGTCACGTTGCGTGATTCATGGGCGAAGATTGAAAAGCAGGCAATGCAGGGCCGCTAGCAGCCTGTCGGACTCAGGCCGAATCTACTGCGGCAATGGGAGACTGGTCCATTTATTCGATCCTTCTCGTTGAATGGAACCACCATTCGCCTCAAACGATCAAATAACTGTCCTGCGTCTCCTATTCGCCTCGCTACGATCCCCTAAGTCCGACAGGCTGCTAGCCCGAATGGCCACCCGATGAATCTGGCTTCCCGGAGCCGGGAAGCCGTAACAATCCGGCATATCTGTCGGTCAGCCAGACGCAAAGCCAGGCCAGGGCGATACCGCCAATGACATCCGAGATGAGGTGCTGTTTGGTGGTTAATGTCGAAAGCGAAATCGCGACGCCGAGCGCAAATCGCCACAGTCGCCCGGGTCGATTCCACAGCAGAATCGTACATATCCACGTTACCCCCACGTGCAAACTGGGAAAGGTAATGTGCGATGGATCGGCCTCATGGACAAAGGTGAATATTTGTCGGTACAGTTCGCTATCTATCAAAGATGCGTCCGGACGATCAAAACTGATCGGCAGTAGCAAGACTATTGACCACGCGATAGTGGCTGCGAGTGAGCTCGACACGACAAATCGCGCAAATAGATCGTCTTCAACCCGAAATACGGTCGAGCCGATAAAAAGGAAAAAGGAAAAGTAGATCCAGATCGTCCAGGGCAAGAACGGGATTGCCTGCTCTAGCGCATTGTCGACGTTGTACGGAATGCCCGCTTGAGCTTGTACCAGCTCGTGCAGCCAAAGACCGCCGATAATCAGAAATGGAGCCACGAGCAGTCGAATTTTGAAGTGCGACATTCAGAATTTCCGAGGGATTGGAGGCTATCTGCCCGCTGACTAACATACGCTATTCCGGGCGCTGAGGTGGCGGCTGCAGTCAATGTATTGTCGAATCTCAATGGATGCGGATTGTGCTCGTACTTCGACAACGGAAATTCATCTATTTTGGCAGATACCGGCACCGCTTCGATCTGTCCCGATTGCAATTGCGCACGTCCCATGCCGAAATAGAGGGCATGCCCGAATCAAACGAAATCGAGATCCGGCTGCATCATTTGCGACGCAGTTTCTACGAGGGACGGCGAGAGCGCGTGGTGCTCGACGATGTGTGCGTCGAATTTGGGCGGGGTGAGTCGATTGCGATAAGAGGTCGCAGTGGCTCAGGAAAGTCGACGCTGTTAAATCTCATAGGCGCTATTGATGCACCCGATGCTGGTCAAGTCATTGTTTCCGGTGTTGATATCAGCGATTTGTCAGAGCGCGACCGGACCTTGTTCAGGCGGCAGCATATTGGATTCGTATATCAGGCATTCAATCTGATACCGACCCTAAGTGTGGCAGACAATATTCGATTCGTTCTCGAGCTGAACCAGGTGAAAGGCCAGGCCGCAGCGCAGCGAATTGATGAGTTGCTGGTGGCGGTCGGGTTAGGTGACCGGGCTGACAGTTTTCCCGATGTGCTTTCCGGCGGCGAACAACAGCGCGTTGCTATAGCCAGAGCACTTTGCCACGCACCCTCGGTGCTGATCGCAGATGAACCGACGGGCAATCTTGATGACGGTACGGCCGATACGATCCTTGGGCTCCTGAACGAGCTGGTGCGCCAGAATGGCAGTACCTTGCTAATAGCGACACATAGTTTGCGAGTTGCAACTTCCTGCGACCGTACGTTCGAATTACACGGCGGTCGGCTTGAAGAGCTGAGTTCGGGTGGCGACGACGCATGATCCCGGCGACCTATCGCGCGAACTTTGCTTACCTGCTGCGGCATCCCTGGCAACTCGCTCTTGCGGTTCTTGGTATTGCTATAGGTGTGGCCGTCATCGTCGCTGTCGACCTCGCCAATGCCAGCGCGCGCAAAGCGTTTCTATTGTCTATGGATGCAGTTACCGGAGCAGCAAGTCATCAGATTGTCGGCGGGCCACGAGGTATCGAAGAACAGACATACGTACAGCTGCGTGTCGATCACGGAGTAAAAAACATCGCACCGGTCGTTGCTGGATCTGTTTTCGTCAACGGGACGTCAATGCAGGTGCTGGGTGTGGATCTGTTTGCCGAACAGGCGATTCGAAACTTCACTGCACGGTCGACAGGATCGACGGATACCGGTGGTGCATCTTCTGAATCACTGTTTCGAGGGCTGTTAACTCTTCCTGGCGCCGCAATGCTGTCAAAAACCGGCGCGGTTTCACTGGGAATCGAGGTCGGTGACCGTTTTGAAATTATCGCTGGCGGTCGCAAACAGTCGGCGGTCTTGCTGGGTGTTTACGGGGATGACGACCCGGTCGGACTCGCCAATCTATTGACAACGGACATTGCTACTGCTCAATCCTGGCTGGATCAGCGCGGCTGGTTATCACGCATTGATGTGCGCATTGAAGTTGGCGATATAGCGGCGCAAGAGCGGCTTGAAGCGATACTACCTGCCGGAACGAGAATGTTATCTTCGGCAGGCAGGTCCAGGACTACAGCTGAGCTGAGTGCGGCATTCATGACGAACCTCTCTGCTATGAGTTTTCTTGCGCTGTTGATCGGCCTGTTTCTTATCTATAACAGCGTTAGCTTTTCAGTCCTGCAGCGACGAGAAATGATCGGTATTCAGCGGGCACTCGGCGTCACCCGGAGGCAGGTGTTTGCATTATTGATAGGCGAATCCGCGCTGATCGGTGTTGTCGCAGCAAGTGCCGGTGTGCTGCTGGGCGTGTGGCTGGGAGAGCATCTTCTGACGCTGGTGTCGCAGTCGATCAACGACTTCTATTATCGAGTGAACGTCGCCGCCGTGTCTGTTAGCCCACAAACGATAGCCAAGGGCTGGCTCGCCGGCGTAGCCGCGGCGGTTCTGGCTGCTACCGTGCCGGCAATCGAGGCAAGCTCGTATCAACCCCGGCTTGCTATGACTCGCTCGACGCTTGAACAGCGGGCACAACGCCTCCTGCCTGTTGTGGCTATAGTCGGAATTGCTGCAGTCATCGTCGCAGCCATAATATTGTCGTTGTCAGGACGCAGTCTCACTGCGGGTCTCGCTGCCATGTTCTTGTTGATATTCGGATTCGCGTTCTGTGTACCTCTGCTGGTACGAAAGGTAACGCGTGTGCTCGCACCGCTGGCCGCAGGCCTCGGCGGTACGCCGGCACGCATGGCCATTTCGGGCATTGCCGAGAGCCTCAGTCGAACGGGCGTGGCCATTGTTTCGCTCGCCGTCGCTGTATCAGCAACGATCGGCGTCAGCATCATGGTCGACAGTTTTCGGGAGTCGGTAAGTGTGTGGCTGGACCAGACCTTGCAGGCGGATATTTACTTAGGCGCACAGCGTGGATCGCTTGATCCGACAGTGATTCAGGACGTTGTCGCGATCCCAGGGATTGAAGCCCATAGCACCAGCCGACGAGCCTGGCTCGAGGATGAAACAGGGCGAACACAGTTAATAGCCATTCAGATGGCACCCGGCGGTTACGCCGGAACGGAAATTCTGGATGCCGACCGGGCTGAGGTTTGGCCGGCATGGGAACACAGTGATGTCGTTCTGGTTTCGGAGCCGTATGCGTATCAACATGGTGTCGAGCCGGGGGATATTATCTCGCTGCGAACGAACGCCGGCAAGCGGAACTTCCGTGTCGCTGCGACCTACCAAAGCTACGACATCAATGCGAGTTCATTGCTGCTGAGCCGATCAACGTACGACAAGCACTGGAATGATGACAGTATCGACTCGGTTGGGTTATATCTTGCAGATGGAGTAGATGCCAGCTCGATCATGGCGCGAGTTGAGTTAAGCGGTGCAGGTCGCCAGGAGATCCGTGTTGCGTCAAACGTGAGAATTCGCGAACGCTCGCTGCGAATATTCGATCGTACTTTTATCATCACCAACGTTCTGTACTGGCTTGCGATCTGCGTTGCGATAATTGGCATTCTGGGCGCAATGCTTGCCCTGCAACTTGAGCGCTCGCGGGAGTTCGCCTTGCTTCGCGCGTTAGGAATGACACCGGCTCAGCTGGGCGGGATGATAACGTTGCAGACCAGTGCGATTGGATTAATGAGTGGTCTTGCTGCTGTTCCGTTGGGACTCGTGATGGCGTATGTCCTGATCGAGGTTATTAATCGGCGCGCTTTCGGCTGGCAAATCGACATGTTGATTTCGCCGGGAATTCTATTGTCCACGATAGGATTTGCCGTTGCGGCAGCGCTGGTTGCCGGGATCTATCCAGCGTGGCGAGCGTCGCAGAGTCAGCCGGCGCTGGCGATGCGGGAGGAATAGTTATGCGCCAAATGGACAGGCCTGCGATCATGCTGCTTCTCTTTGCGACGATTGCGCTTCTGGCAGCAACGCTTCTGGCAGACTCTGGCGACGGTCCAGGCCCTTCCCGATTGTCGCAATTACTGGGGGCCGGAAACAACGACGGTTTTGAGAAGGCGATTGAGGCACGTGCCTTCACTTTTCCAGAGGATCATGGCCCACACCCGAGTTTTCGCAATGAGTGGTGGTACTTGACCGGCAATCTTGATGCCGAAAATGGACGGCGATTCGGTTTCGAAATCACGTTCTTTCGCTTCGCATTGACACCAGGAAATCCGGAACCCGACTCGAACTGGCGTAGTAACCAGGTCTATATCGCTCACTTTGCAATCACGGATGTCGACGACCAACGGTTTTTGGTAGCGCAAAAGTATTCGCGCGACGCCCTCGGTCTGGCGGGCGCCCAGGCCGACCCTTTCCGTGTCTGGATCGACGACTGGCAGCTTGTTGCGAGTGCTGGCGATATTACACAGTGGCAGCTTCGTGCACGGGATGATGCATTTGGAATCGATTTTTCACTGTCACCTGTTAGACGACCCGTTCTGCAGGGAATTGACGGACTGTCGCAGAAGTCGGAAGAGGAGGGCAATGCCTCGTACTACTACTCGATCACGCGCTTTGAGACTACTGGCACGATGACCATTGGCTCGGAGGATTTCTCTGTTTCAGGACTTTCGTGGCTTGATCGGGAATGGAGCAGCAGTGCTTTGTCTCCCAAGCAAAAGGGTTGGGACTGGTTTTCACTGCAGCTGTCGGACGGCAGCGACCTTATGTTTTATAACATTCGAAAGACAGATGGCAGCCAGTATGTGCACAGCGCTGGCACATGGGTAAACCAAAATGGCGAAGCAGACACAATCGGACGCGACGAAATCGACATCGACGTGACCGACGAGTGGCGAAGTCCTGACGGTGGGAATTACCCGGCTGGCTGGACTGTTCGGTTACCGCAGAGAAATCTGGCGCTGACGATTACTCCCGTCATGGATGACCAGGAATTGTCGACAACGGTGAGATACTGGGAAGGTGCAGTCGACGTCAGCGGCGAGAGGATGGGGCGGCCAGTCACTGGTAGAGGTTACGTTGAACTGACCGGGTACGCTGAATGAGAAGAACTTCGCGCGGTATTTGAATGGATTCAATCTTGGCAGGTCGTACAGTGCAAATGTCAATCGGACACTGTTGGAGCGTTTAACCAGCCGATGACTATCCTGTTGAATAGCGCTTACGGCAGACTCAAGCCAAGAGGCGGAAACGGCTGGACCACAGACCATCCAGCCCGGCGGTACGACCCGCGTGAAAACCTGCAAGTACGAGAAAAATGATTAGCCATACGCTATCGTGGTTGGTGCCGAGAAGCACGTGTTGTCCTTTCATGAACCAGAAGCACATCACCATGAGTGCGCCTGCAATCGACGCGTATCGCGTTGCAAGTCCAACGATCAGCGCGATGCCGATCAGAAACTCCCCCCAGGACACCATCGTCCCGAATAAGACCTTGTGCGGAAGGACTACCGTTTCGAGAAACGGACGAAAAAACTCAAAGCTCTTGTCGAGTTGACTGGTTATAACGTGTTCGAGGCCATTCTCGAAATTGCCACGGGAGATTTTTCCGAAGCCGTTGTACGCGAAAAATGTGCCGGTGAAAACCCGCAGCACCACAATTGGCCAGTGGCGAATATTTTTTGCCGCCGCCTTATCATTGCTGTTCATGGTGATCATCTCCGCGAAAAAATGAGTAGCGCCGCATCGATATCGTCAAACATCTGCCTGACGCTAAATCGCATCGTCCAACGGGTTATGACCTGCGAAACCTCGACTGGTTCGTTTATCCGTCGGTTACGCTGATCGGCGCCCCACGGTCAACGCCAAGGCCTTCGGCAGCACTACCTTCCGCTCTGGCGATTTCCAGAACATCAAAAGAGTTGATTAGTGCCAGATATTCGCCAGGCTTAACTCGACCATAGGTCGAATGAGTGCGAATGTCGTGCCCACCGATATGCGCCGTCGGCTGAGTAAAGCCGGAAATCAGTGGCGCATCGATATTGCTTATCAGGTTGCCAAATGCGTCAACTGTAACGACGATGCCTGATACTTTCTTGGGGGTAACTTCCGGTTCGTCGGTCCACGCCGGTATCCAATTCTCAGTCGGGCGGCCGATTTCGGCCAGAGAAATTCTCCCGGCAGCGATCTCAGCGGCGATCGGTGCGAATATGTCTCGTCCGTGAAATGTTGCGCTCGGGTTTTCAATGCCGAGTTTTGCGAATGACGAATTTTCAAGATGGTAGGCAACAGGTGCATCTGAAAAATCCAGGAGCCTTGCCAGCAATCCATTGTCTGGCGCCAGAAAATAATGCCCGTCGTGTTCCACCAAAAGAATATCGCGCTCGGTTCCTACACCAGGGTCAACAATCGCTACATGAACTGTGCCGGACGGAAAGTACTGGTAGGAACGGCTGACCCAAAAACCCGCCTCGGGTGGCCACTGCGGAGGAATATCATGAGCGAGATCAATGATGTTGGCCTCCGCAAATCGAGACAGGATTACCCCTTTCATTACCGCCGCAAACGGCCCTTTGTGGCCGAAATCGGTCGTAATTGTGATTACACCGGATGGTTGTAGCATTGCTTTGCTCCAGAAATATTCCGACGTATGCTAGCAGGCAGTAGACGGCTCCGCCGGGTGGCGCTGACCATAGGCAAACTTCGCCCAGTAAATAAATGCGGTATCGATCATCGCTATACCGATCTTGAAGACATATTTGGCAGCCCCCAGCGCAAGTGCCGTTTTCAGGTCAACAATTCCCCACCATGCGACTAGCGAATAAATCACCGTGTCAATGGCTTGGGAACTCATTGTTGAAACATTGTTGCGTAACCACAGCCAGCGCTCGCCAGTAATACTTTTAATCTTGTGGAATGCCCAGACATCAAAACTTTGGCTGATGTAGTACGCAAGCAATGATCCAAAAATAAATCGCGGTGTAAAATTCACAATAGTCGCAAATGCATTGTGGATATCGGCCGAAAACTCGGCCGTCTCCGGCCGGGAGCTTGGCAAGTAAAGCAGCGCGAGGCTCAACATCATCAGCACAATGACACTGACGGCAAAGCCCATGCGCACAGCCTTGTTGGCCTCTTCCTTGCCGTAATTCTCACTCAGCACGTCGGTGGCGAAAAATATACTCGAGTAAAAGATGACGCCGAGACTGGTTTGCATGCCGAAAATAATGGTTAGCTTCGGCCCCTGCAGGTTGGCCAGGATAATGGCTGTTGCGATGGCGACTTGCAGCCCGGCTTTGCCAAACAATCGGTACAGAACCACTGTGCCGCCGAGGTCAAGGACCAGCGTTACCAGCCAAAGCATCTCCTGGTTTGCGGCGAAATAGTCAACCAGTGTTTGTGGGAACATCGGTACGCCTGTCAGCGCGCGAGTTTGTCGAGGTGCCAGTCGGCGCTACCAAACATCTGATTGATCACCGTTATGCGCTTGAAGTAATGCGCGATGTCGAGTTCCCAGGTGACGCCCATCGCGCCGTGAATTTGCACCGCCTCTTCGCCAACTTCCTGGCCCGCTGTTCCAACCTGGTATTTGATGGAACTGACCGCGCGCCTTGCTTCTTCGCCATTGTTGTCATTTACCATCATCGCCCATAGCAACAATGAGTAACTTTGCTCGCACGACGTCAGCATATCAACCATACGATGTTGCAGCGCCTGAAAGCTGCTTATCGGAACTCCGAATTGCACACGACTTTTCGAGTACTCAACGGTCTTTTCGGTCATGACTCTCATTATGCCAACGGCTTCGGCGCAAACGGCCAGGGTTGCTTCGTCGATGACAGCGCTCAGCGTGGCAAAGCCCTCGCCAACGTTTCCCAGAACTGAATCGCCATCTACACGGACATTGTTCAGATGTATTTCCGCGGCTCTATGCCCATCGACGGTCGGGTAGCATTGCCGCGTAATTCCTGGCGAGTCTGCAGCGACAGCAAACAGCGTTATTCCTTCCTCATCATCGTGTTCACCATCGGTCCGTGCAGGGACAATTATCAGGGCGGCATTGCCACCGTTCAGAACAACGCCTTTGGTCCCATTCAGTAACCAACCATCCGCATCGGCAGCCGCTGAAGTGGTAACACTGTTAATCTCATAACGGCTTTGTGGTTCGACGAAAGCGAGGCATGCCTGCAATTCGCCCGCGATTATCGATTGCAGCCACTGCTCCCTTTGACTGTCATTTGCGGCGCGTCTCAGTACACCACCAGCCAGTACGATATTCGCGAGGTAGGGCTCGACAATCAGGCCACGACCGAATTGTTGCATCAGTACCATCAATTCGATCAGCCCACCGTCAAAGCCGCCATCGGCCTCGCTGAATGGCAAAGCGGTCCAGCCGAGTTCTGCAAATGACTGCCAGACCTCACCACTGTAGCCGAGATCGCTATGCGCATATTTCTGTCGCATCTCAAAGTCGTAATCATTCGTGACGTACTTTTCGACGCTGTCAGCCAGCATCGTTTGCTCGTCACTTAGTGAGAAGTCCATGCGTATCGTTCCCTACAGCCCAAGTACGTGCTTGGCGATAATGTTTTTCTGAATTTCGTTCGAGCCACCGTAGATTGATGCTTTTCTGAAATTAAAGTAGCGCAATGACGATTTCGTTTCGGCACCGTAGCCAATACGAGCGGAATCGTCAGAGTCCAACGAGTACTGGTCCGGCACGTAGGGCAGGGCGTAGTAGCCAGCGGCTTCGACGTAGAGTGCATCGATGGCTTGTTGTATTTCGGTTCCCTTGAACTTGAGAATGGATGATTCGGGGCCGGGCGCATTTCCCGACGCGACGGCTGTCAAGGTGCGCAACTCGGTGAATTCAAGCGCTCTTAATTCCACCTCAGTGGCTGCCAGTTTGCGCATAAAACTGCCGTCGCATTGTAACGTCGCCGCACCGCGTATCTGCTCCGCTGCCTGAGCTCGTAATTTTTTCAGACGATGCTTTGATCGGGCGACGCCCGCGGTTCCGGTGCGTTCATGCTGTAACAGCACCTTACCGTAAGTCCAGCCCTTGCCTTCTTCGCCGATTAAATTGTCCACCGGCACTTTGACGTTCTCAAAATGCACCTCGCTAATTTCGCGGTCTCCTTCGATCGTAATAATCGGCGTTACGCTGACTCCGGGCGTATTCATGTCGATTAATAGAAAGCTGATTCCTTCCTGGCGTCGCGCAACATCGGAATTTGTCCGGACCAGGCAGAATATCCAGTCCGCGAAATGAGCCAGTGTGGTCCACGTCTTGGAGCCGTTAACCATGTAATGGTCGCCGGAATACTCGGCGCTGGTTTTGAGCGAGGCGAGGTCGGATCCAGCTCCGGACTCAGAATAGCCCTGGCACCACCAGACGTTGCTTTCGAGAATGTCCGGTAGAAAGCGTCGCTTTTGCTCATCGTTACCGAATGTGTAGATAATGGGCCCGACCATGCCGAGCCCGAAAGGGATAACATCGGGCGCGTTTGCCGCCGCTAATTCGGTCGCAAATATATACTTTTGTACCGGCGTCCACCCCGTACCACCATACTCTTCCGGCCAATTAACCGCGATCCATCCTTTCTCAAACAGGAGTTTCTGGAAGCGGACAATATCTTCTCGCTTCAGTGGGATGCTTTCATCCTGCATTCGGCGAATGTCATCCGGAAGCTCGTCGCGGAAAAAACACCTTACCTCGTCGCGAAAAGTGAGTTCGTCCTTACTTAGATTGACATTCATATCGTGTCCTGCGGCTGGGTCGGCTGGTGGCTATTCGACGCTGTGACTCACAATACGCCGTATCGCATTTCCGAAGCTGTAGTGTAGAGGCGAATGAGCGCTGGCACAAAGTTACACGCCCGAATGTAAAGCGTGGCCAAGTTCGGGCAGAATGAGCCCATGACATCCCACCTGATACCTGATGACTCGTCCAACCCGGCTACCCTTGAAACGCTGGATGCATTGCAGCGCCCATTGCATGACCTGCGAATTTCATTGCTGGATCGTTGCAACTTTCGTTGCCCGTACTGCATGCCGGAGTCCGAATTTAACTCGGACTACGAATTTTTGACCCGCTCACAGCGCCTGACACACGATGAGATTCTCAAGGTCGCCAGAGTGGCGACCCAACTCGGCGTATCGAAGATTCGTCTGACCGGCGGTGAGCCGCTGCTGGACAAGAAAATAACACAGCTTATTGCCGGTATTGCGGCGCTTCCAAACGTCGAGGATCTCGCGCTGACAACCAACGCGATGTTGCTCGCACCGATCGCCGGGCAATTGAAGGACGCGGGTCTGGATAGAGTGACAATTAGCCTCGACAGTATAGATGAGCAGATATTCAAGAATATGAGTGGAGGGCGCGGTGATCTGAGCCAGGTTCTTGCCGGTATCGAAGCTGCCGAGAAAGCAGGAATTTCCCCGATCAAAATTAACGTCGTAGTACAACGTGGTGTCAATGATCACGCCATTCTGGATTTGCTTGAGCATTTTCGGGGCAGCGGACACATAGTCCGACTCATAGAATTCATGGATGTCGGCAACCGAAACGGCTGGCGCATGGAAGAGGTCGTACCGTCAAGGGAGTTGCTGGCTGTCGTAAAAGCGCGGTGGCCTGTGCAGGCAGTAAGCAAGAATTATGCGGGCGAAGTGGCACGCCGCTATGAGTATGTTGATGGTCAGGGTGAAATTGGCTTCATCTCATCGGTTACAGAACCATTCTGCGGTAGCTGCAGTCGAGCCCGTCTTTCCGCCGAGGGTATGCTCTATACTTGCCTGTTCGCGACCCACGGTACCGATCTGCGTGAGCCGATCAGAAATGCTGCGGGGGACGACGAACTGGCCGATATATTATCTCGAATCTGGTTGCAACGCGCCGATCGTTATAGTGAGTTGCGGCGTCCGGATGTCGCCGAGACGCACGCATTGAGCAAAGTCGAAATGTACAGGATGGGTGGATAATTTGAGCAAACTCAGTCATGTGGATGAGCAAAATCGACCAACGATGGTCGATGTCAGCGAAAAGCCTGTGAGTGTGCGCGAGGCGCATGCGAGATCGGTGGTTCACTTGCCCACTGCGGTTCTTGACGAGCTGCACGGCGATGAGATCGCAACGAAGAAAGGGCCGGTCTTTGCGACCGCAATTATTGCCGGTGTCATGGCGGCCAAGAAGACTCCCGAGCTCATTCCTTTTTGTCATCCGCTTGGGCTGGACAAGTGCAAAATTACGATCGTTGTAGATGGCGACTCTGCCGTTATCGATTGCCGTTGCAAAGTCACACATAAGACTGGGATTGAGATGGAGGCGCTGACTGGCGCGAGTGTTGCTGCGCTGACAATTTACGACATGTGCAAAGCGCTGTCTCATGACATCGTAATAGGCGATACCCGTTTGATGTCGAAGACCGGCGGCAAGCAGGACTACCAGCGTGACGAGTAACGTTTTATACGGACTGGTCCTTGCCGGAGGTGAAAGCCGCCGAATGGGACAGGATAAGGCGTTACTAATGCGTGCTGGGAAGAGCCAGCTTGAGCACGTTGCTACACTGCTGGCGGACGTGACTGGCCGAGTGTTTGTCTCGACTCGAAGAGAGCAGCGCGAGGAGCAGGAACGAAGTCAGTATGATCAGATTTTCGATCATTACGAGAACATGGGCCCAATCGCCGGGATAATGTCGGCGATGGACGAATATCCGGAGGCCGACTGGTTGGTCGTTGCTTGCGACCTGCCGAATATCGACGCTGCGACGCTTCAATTTCTGCTCGAGAACAAGTCGGTCGAGAGTCCATTTACCGCCTTCAGAAGCAGCCATGACGATCTGCCGGAGCCGCTTTGCGCGATTTACGCAGCAGGCAGCCGAGAGTTGATTCAAAGTTTTATCGACGACGGTGCGACGTGTCCGCGGAAGATTCTGATTCGTGCGGATACGCACTTGCTCAGCCAGCCAAACCCAGCCTCTCTGGACAATATCAACACACCTGACGACTTGCAGCGCAGTGTATTAGAGGCTGCGTCATGAAGACGATCACGGTGCGCTATTTCGCATTATTTCGAGAAAATGCGGGCATTGCTGAGGAGTCGTTGTCGATTGACGCCGAAACAGCAGCGGATGTGTATACCGAGACCCAATCGCGTCACGGCTCTGCCGAACCAACGGGCCATTGCAAAGTTGCGATAAATGACGTGATGGCTGACTGGGACTCACCAATCAGCGACGGCGACACCGTACTGTTGTTTCCTCCGGTTGCGGGTGGCTGAAATGATGCGTATGACTGCCGATATTATTGATCCGGACGATCTGCGGCGCACGCTGTTTGACGATGCTGCAGGAGCGTATTGCAGTTTCGAAGGCTGGATTCGTAATCACAACGAGGGGCATCCGGTCTTGCGGCTGGAGTACGAGGCGTATGAGCCGCTTGCAGTCTCAGAAGGCGAAGCCGTTATCGAACAGGCCAGACAGGAGTTCCGTTTTCTGCATGCTCATTGTGTACATCGCACAGGACTGCTGGAGATTGGTGAATGCGCTGTATGGGTAGGCGTCTCTTCTGCGCATCGGGACGAGGCGTTTCAGGCCTGCCGACAGATTATCGACCAGGTCAAAGTCAGGCTCCCGATCTGGAAGAAAGAGCATTACGTTGATGGCCATACCGGCTGGGTAAATTGTGAACGCTGCGCGACCCATGGCCAAACACATCCGTCCGCGGCTAATTCAGTCTAGGGGAGCGCCTCCCTAACTTCGACAGGTCCCGTGGCGTGTCGATGTCGATCGCTGCCTCTTCAAATGTCAGTGTCTTTACCGTGAATCTATCGTCGCGCAGTAAATCGCGAGCACCTTGATCACCGTCAAGCTCCGTCAACGCAGCGAAACAACTTCGTGGAAACAAGACAGGCGGTCCCTCGGTACCTGCAAACGCGGTTGCAACTATTTCATCGTCCGCGCCGGACCAGGTGTCCAGCATGGATTGCAGATGTTTCGTGGTTATCAATGCCTGATCAGCGAGCAAGATTAGAACCGCTTTGGCTGTAGGCGGTAGTGATCGCACTGCTTGAGAAATAGACCTGCCAATACCGATATCTGGCCTGTCATTGCACAGCAGAAACCCGGCCAATGGCTGACAAGCCGCATGCACGGCTGGCCAGTCGTGGCCAACGACAAGTATGGAACGTTCATCGCACAGAGCTTCGGCGAGGTCGAGAGCGCGGCGAACCAGAGTTTTACCGCCGTGTTCTTGCAGTTGTTTGGTCGACCCGAAACGCGCGGCCACCCCCGCAGCAAGAACGATCGCGAACACCTGCTTGTCTGAATGGCTGTGCATTGAGTTGAGTATAGGGTGGGCAGCCAACTCCGCAAGTAATGCCGGTTCTCTTAAGTTATAAGCGAGTTCGGCAAATAAATACCAAAAAAATGGCCAGAAAGCTTGCGAGGCCTGAAGGTTCTGTGTATTTCTACTGCCTTGGACAATATTAGTCACAACCGGTTAGTCACAAGCGCTGGCCAGACATTGAACAGCGAACAGGAAAAACGAACTTGCGAGTAATCAGTTCAATTGAAGACGCGAAGGCGTTGGTAGGCGAAGAAGTCGGATTGTCCGACTGGATAGTCATCGATCAAAATCGAATAGACCAGTTCGCGGAAGCAACCAGCGACCATCAGTGGATACACGTTGATACCGAGCGCGCCGCACGGGAGTTGCCGGACGGCAAGACGATCGCGCATGGCTATCTGACCCTGGGCATGATTCCCGCCCTGACGGGCAAGTTCATACAGGTAGAAAATCTTGCCAGGGCTATCAACTTTGGAGTGAACAAAGTTCGTTTCTATGCGCCTGTGCCGACAGGAGCGCGAGTACGGGCACGGGCTATTGTGCATAAGGTGCAGCGGCGAGCCGGCGCGCTGCTACTGACCTCCGAAGTAAGAATCGAGGTCGAAGGGGTCAAAAAGCCCGCTTGCGTCGCAGAAACGTTGGGAATGTACTTTTTTGACGACCCGAGTGACGAGTCGCCTGACCACTAGCCCGAACAATTCATGAGTGCCGGCCATCAGCAGTCCCAGCCACTCATGAAATATTCGGGCTAGCGCTTATGCAGCCAGTCCGGCAAGTATGAATACGGTGCTGTACCGATATCTCGATTCCAGGTAACGCCGTTTTCATCCAGCAATCTCGCCATTGTGCCATCGTTGCACGCGTCAAACAGCTCGGTCGCGCCGCCAATGTGATGGTCTCCGATATATATTTGCGGAATGGTTTTCAGTCCGGTTGTTGCAAAAATAGCGGCTCTTATATGGCCACCTTTATTGCCTTCCTGGTATGCCACCGAATCGAGATCGATCGATCGATACGGTATTTCGTACTCGGCAAACATCTTGCGCACTGACCAGCAGAATTCACACCATTCGTGCGATAGCAAAAGGACCGGATTATCTGCGTCGTGGGTCGCCTCATGAAGAAAGGCGAGCGCGTCCGGAGGCGCCGCCGCCGGCTCGTCATCATCTTCCTCTTTGTCTTCCGGGACGGGTGGTGGCGCCGAATTGAAATTGTAGTTTGGCGTCGAATGCGCGATGGCCTCTTCGTCTTCGTTCATATCCTCAGCGATGTCATCGAATAGTGGCGTGCTCAGATAGCGCTCGCCGGTGTCGGGCAACATGCACAGAATATTTGCCCCGTCTTTCGCCCTTGCAGCGATTGCAAATGCTCCGGCCAACGTCGCACCGGCCGAAATACCGACGAAAATACCTTCATCGGTCGCCAGTGATTTCGCTAGCCGCAACGCGTCGTCTCCGGCGATAGGCAGGATTTCGTCGATGAGATTTGCATCGACTACATCCTCAGTCAGCCGCGGCACGAAGTCAGGTGACCAGCCTTGCATAAGATGCGGCCGAAACAGCGGGTGACTATCTGCGTGCGTGCCGTCCGCGAGTCGTTCCTGTGGAATACCGCTGCCCAGGATTTGTGAGTTATCCGGTTCACAGACGATAACCTGTGTGCCGGGGCTCTTGTCCTTAAGGACACGCGACACGCCCTTGAGTGTGCCGCCGGTGCCGTAGCCGGTAACCCAGTAGTCGAGCGGCCTGTCGGCAAACGCCGCCAGAATTTCAGGTGCGGTCGTCCGCGAATGGGCATCAGCGTTGGCTTCATTTTCGAACTGGCGGACCAGAAACCAGTCGTGTTCCTTTGCAAGTTCAACGGCCTTGGCAAGCATGCCACTGCCCTTTAGAGCCGCCGGAGTCACGATGACTTTAGCGCCCAGAAAGCGCATCATTTTGCGCCGTTCAATGCTGAAACTCTCAGCCATAGTCACGACGAGTGGATAGCCTTTGTATGCGCAAACCATCGCAAGCCCAATGCCAGTATTGCCGCTGGTTGCCTCGATCACCGTCTGGCCCGGTTTCAGTGCGCCGGATTTTTCGGCATCTTCGATCACGCCTAGTGCCAGTCGGTCTTTGACCGATCCCATTGGATTGAAAGACTCGATTTTGACGTAGACATTGACGTTGTCAGGCGCAATCTTATTGAGCCGCACGATCGGCGTATTACCGACTGTCTGGAGAATGTTGTCGTATAGTTTCGTCATGGTGTTAGCAATGCTCCGTCGATTCAGGGCCGGCGAGCCATTTATTGAAGATTTGGATACTAGTATAGTCCAAGGCTTATCTGGTCAGTCGAATTCGGCGCAGGTTTGTCGTTTACGGTTGACGATTAATCGTGTGACATCAGGCCTCGAGTAGTGCTCGGCTACTACAGATCATGCGATGTCAGGTGTTCAGGATTCTGACATAAAAAACGGGCAGCAGGCCTGGCCTGTTGCCCGTTGATCTACTTGACCTGTCCGACTTAGTCGAAGCCCTTACGGAACGTTAGTCCGTATGACACCGGTTCTGACGGATACGACAGCATCTTGTCTTCGGCAACCGGGACGTCGAATGACCCGTGGTACCAGCGTTCGTCTGTCAGGTTACGACCCCAAAGTGTCAGGCTCGCGTTCCAGCTGTCGAAATTCAGTCCTACCCTGGCATTCAGCAGATTCACGTCATCCTGCAGTGTCAGTGGATCGAGGTCGCCGTCGGTAAACTGCTCAGACGCGTAGGTGTACTCAATGCGGAAGAACAACTCCGTATTCGTACCGACGTCAAATCCCTGGTCGAGTGCTAAGAAAAATCGGTCGACTGGGTTGTAGGCAATCGGATCACCGCTGCGAGAGCAACTTTGTGGCAAAGGAATAGCTGTCGGGTCTGGCAGCGGCGGGAGTGGGTCGCAACCTGGATCACCTTGCGGCGGGTTCTGCCAGATGCCTTCTTGCCGTACCGAGGTATCCCACGCAGTACCGTTTTCAAACACGATGTAAGTGCCGTTGTTTTGCGTGTAGTTAGCCTGAATCTCGGTCTTGTCCCATGGGCGCCAAACCAGCTCAAGTTCAAACCCGTCGATTTCCAGATCACCCGCATTCTGCAGGTTGAATCCCGTGCCGGTAAACGAACTCGCCTGAAAATCTTTGAAGTCAGTTTCATAGTAAGTCGCGGCTAGTCGCACCGGCCCATACGTTCCTTTCCATCCGAGTTCCAATGATTCGGATGTCTCGGCGTCGAATTCCTGGTCAAAAGCCTCGTTGATTCGATCGGTGTTTGTGCCACCCGATTTGAATCCCGTTGCGTATGAGACATAAAGCATCGTTGAATCAGCCGGGAAAAAGCTTATTTTGGCGGTACCGGTAGCCTGGTCGTCTTTTATTTTTTCGTCGACATTGGATCGCGGCGCGAATGGATCGAACAAATACTCTCCCCATGCAAGGTTCGGCGCACTAATGGGGACCAGCGCGCCAGAGAGGATTCCAGCGACCGCGGTTGGAATGTCGCCAGCCAGGGCCGCGCCCAACGTGGTCCCTATGGCAACAAGGTCAGGCGGTGGTCCATTAGCCGTTTGCGTATAGACCGCATCGATGGTTTTTTCCTCATTGGTATAGCGCCCGCCTAACGTTACCGTCCACTTGTCGCTTAGAGCGATATCAATTTGCCCGAAAAAGGCGTAGCCCTCGTGCCTTTGTTCGACGTCATCAAATGCA
>PVMS01032395.1_pt1 | contig 29462 bp, 30 predicted proteins | sample 1853461 | NCBI WGS metagenome assembly PVMS01 (sample SAMN08582032, study PRJNA380276) | Marine sediment metagenome, whole genome shotgun sequencing project. | isolation source: ocean sediment barecode stripped | collected 2017
AGTACCACCTGGAACACCTTCAAGTACGACACTAACGCATCATGGCGTGGTATTAAACATGCTGTTACAAGACCTTTACATTGGAAAGGAAAGGACTTTACAAAATTGGGAGGTATTTTTTTAGGAACAGCAATTCTATCAGCTGTCGACAGAGAAACCAGCGATTTTTTCACACGTCAGAACGAAAGTTTTCCTCAGCCAATTCAAGAATTTGGTTTTTATTTTGCAAGTCCTCAAAACTATTTGATGGTGAATGCCGGTATCTACGGTTTTGGGCTATTTACTAAAAATGAACAGGTACGAAAAACGGGAGTCTTAATAATTTCTTCGTCAATTGTAACAGGTTATTTACAAATTTTAGCACGTACTGCAATTGGACGTGCTCGTCCGTTAACAGGAGAAGACCCTTATACTTTTAAGCCATTTGCAGGTGAACAAGACTACTTCTCATTTCCTTCAGGGCATACAGTATTAGGAATGACAATGGCACACTCGGTTGCTAAACAATTTAGTAATACCTGGGTTAAAATTGGGATTTATTCTATAGGAAGTATACCCGCGTTATCAAGATTGATTGATGGTGCCCATTGGTTAAGCGATGTAGCCTTTGGAGCTGCATTAAGTATTGTAGTTGTTGATAGTATTGATAAATTTTTATTTGATTCTAAAACCTACGATTACCCCAAAAAGGATAAACTGGTTTCCTGGAATTTGAAGTTTAGCGGGAGTCAGATAGGTGTTGTAGGTACATTTTAGAATTTGCACTATATTTTATTAATATTGATTGAAATGAACAAAGTACATATACGAAACCGTTAATCAAGTGAAATTGCTGAATGAATTGTGTAAAAAGAAGTCTGAAAAGTTAATATAATTAGCCTCGTGAAACCTAGATTGTCGAAATATTTTAAATATTTATAATCAATATAAACTTCGACAAGCTCAGTTTGACATGTGAATTTACTTTTCAGACCTATTTAATTTCATCAAATATATTTAGTACAATTCTTTATAATATTGTGTAGTCATTCTATGACTTGTAAAAGAGGGAATCACATCATCCATACCCTTAAATACAATTTCCTGCCAATTTTCCGGTTCATTGTAGTAAGTCGGCAATACCTGGTTTTCTAAAATATCAAATAAATTGGCACAATCTTTTTCGTCTTGTTCCCAAACAGGTAGTTTGTGATCTAATTCGGGTAAAATGAAGCTGTTCTCACCATTTTTTTCGAATTCAGGGATCCAACCATCATTTATTGAAACATTTACTGAACCATTCATAGCAGCAGTCATTCCGCTTGTTCCGGAAGCTTCCCGGGTAATTCTTGGAGTGTTTAACCAAATATCAGAACCACATTTTAATTTCCTTGATAAATCTATTTCATAACCAATTAAAACAGCTAATTTTTTTGATTTTTTTGAATAATTTACCAGGTGGTTAAAAATATCAATTGCGTAGAAATCGTACGGGTAAGGTTTACCCGCCCATATAATTTGTACAGGATATTTTTCGTTTGAAATTAATTTTTCAAAACGTTCCAAGTCATACAACAACATATCTGCTCTTTTGTACCCGGCAAATCGTCTTGCCCATACAATAGTAAATACATTAGGATCAAATATTTTTTTAGTTTTATTTAAAACTTCATCAAAAAGCTCCATTTTAAGTGCAGCTTTTCTCATTTTGTAAGCTTTGACGTTTTTCTTTTTCCAGGCTTTCTTAATGTCGATATCTTGCCAAAAAGATTGATTTTGTGCATTTGTGATAGGTATTATTTGAGGAATCCCATCAAAACCTTTCCACATGTCATTTGAAACAACAGCGTGAAGTTTTGATACACCATTTGATTTTTTTGCCATACGTAAAGCAGAAACGGTATAATTAATCATACCATTGTTTACCATTTCTTTTCTAAGTTCGTCTTCAGATAGTGTTCTGCCAAAAAAGCCACAACGATTTAAATGCCTTCCATCTCTTTCTTCATTTCCGGCTTTCTCCGGTGTATGTGTTGTAAATACCAGTTGCTCTTTTTTAACACCCTGATCACGCAAATAATAAAATGCAGGCAGGGCATGTCCTTCGTTTAAGTGGTACACGTCAGCACCTCCCAGAGCTTCTACAACTTTTGCTCCTCCAATACCTAAAATAATACTTTGTGATACACGAGTTAATTCATTAGCATCGTATAAATGGTTGGTAATAGTTCTTGATAAATGATCGTTTCCTTCAACATCAGTACTTAATAAATACATTGGAACACATCCAAAAATTTCAGGTTTTAAGATAAAAGCACGAACTTTTACACCTGGATTATCGTGTAAAGGAACTTCAACTTCAATACCTGTGTCTTCTAAAAAGTTGTACGTTTTTTCAATAAAATCAGTTCTTAAAGTCTGATCTTCATTCCGGGCCTGGTCATAATATCCATATTTCCAAAGCATTCCAATTCCAATCATATTTTGTTTCAGCTCAAATGCCGAACGCATATGAGAACCGGCTAAAAAACCAAGACCCCCGGAATAAATTTTTAAGGCTTGGTGTATACCAAATTCCATACTAAAATATGCTACTTTTTTATCGTATTCTTTTGCTATTTTATACGGATGATTCCATTTTTTATATTCGTCACTCATTATGTTTCTTAAATTAAAAATAAGCTGCAAATTTAAGTAATTCTTTTTAGAGAGATATATGCTTTTTTAATTTTCTCAAATACTCCAATTTAAGGGTTTCCAAAAATAGAAGCAGTTACTTTTCTATTAATTGATATTCGAGTTTGTAAAGCTGTGTTTAGAGCACTGTTCAGGCTAAAAAAAAGCATGAATTGCGGAAAATCCATGCTTTTTAATCACATTATGCAAATATGTTAATCAATCAAAATTTATTTGCCTAACGGGTGACTTATAATTGATGTTGTTATTTTACGTCGTGTTCCCAAACCTGGCTCTTTATGGAGTCTGTAATTTCAGTCCATTCGTCCATTGCGTTATCCCAACTGCCTTCGCCATTAATTTCTTCATATTCTTTTTTAATACCGCCATCGTCATCATCTAAATCCGCCCATTTACTAAACTCCCAAACTATGGCAACTTCTCTGCCGTCGCCTGCATTGAATTGGTTATCATATACACTGATACTTTCTTTCCCTTTTTTTGCATGAGCAGCTTTTACTTTAGTCATCAATGCTTTAAACCTGTAATAATCTCCTCGTTTTATATCAACAATCCAAAGATTTTCATACTTAGGTGGCGTATCTCCTAATTCATAAGAAAGCTTTTCATTGAATTTCCAATATTCAGTTCTTCCATATTTCTGAACATGAGGTGCAACATTTTGAGCCCAGTGGTCTGAATGCGCTCCTTCGCCGGGCCTGCTGTCCAAATCAGTAAAGGTACATGGTCCCATAATCCAAACATACCAACCTGTTTCTTTACCGGTTAATATATTATCTATGTAAGCATGGTGAGGTCCTTCCTTGTGATACAGGTCATTGTGAGCCGTTACGTTTTTTACAAAAGCTTTTTCCATTCCAATTTTTGGAAGCATATACGTAATTTCAGCCATACCATAGGTCTTTTCATCCTTTTCCTTATCAATTCCAATTGATGTTAATAACAATGCTGCGATCATCATTGATGCCAACAAATTTTTTTTTGTTTTCATGATTGTTTGTTTTAGTTAGTAATTATTTATATATCAATTAAGATGATATCAATTCATTCAAATTGAGGTTTCTAATATGGGATCAATGTAATTCGGGGGTATTAATGCAATCTGTTAAATGATGATGTGAGGGTTTAAAAAACATGATATTTATCATGTTATAATGCTAATATACTAAAAATTAACAGATTGTTAAAAAATATCTTAAAAAAATAATGTTTTGATAAAAAATACACAAATAGTTGCTTTAAAACCAGCTGTGATTATAGTCCGATAATTTTAGCCCGTATTATGCATTAGAACTTTGTAATGAGGATCGAAAGCACAATAAAATATGGCATTTTCTAAGATTCAGCATAGCACTGCTATGGTTAATTTTAAAAATGTAATGAAACGGTATTTTTTGAAGTGGTTTCGGGCTGTAATAAATTTTTTAATGCATAATACGGCTTTAACATTATGGCTCGACCTTTGTTCGTACATTTGTAAAAAAAATACTATGAAAAGATTTTCTATACTTTTGGCTTTTGCCTTATTAAATACTCCTACGATTTATTGTCAAAAAAATTATCAGATTAAAACCATTGCTTTTTACAATTTGGAAAACCTGTTTGATACCATTGATGATCCTATTAAAAATGATGAATCGAGTCCTATTATGGAGATTGAAGGGAATAAAGAAGAGGTATATCGAAAGAAATTGAATAATATGGCGAAAGTAATTTCTGAAATTGGCATGAGTGAATCTAAAAACAGTCCCGTAATAGTTGGTGTGGCTGAAATTGAAAACTATAAAGTTCTGGAAGATTTAATTAACACTGAATACTTAAAAAATAAACAATATGGAATTATTCATTACGATTCTCCTGACCTAAGGGGAATTGATGTTGCATTATTATATCAACCTTCTCATTTCAGACCAGTTCAACATGAAACATTTGAAGTACGTTTATGGGATGCAAAAGGCATCAGAATTTATACAAGAGATCAATTGTTGGTTTCCGGATATTTGAATGATGAATTGATCCATATCATAGTTAATCATTGGCCCTCAAGAAGAGGTGGAGAAGAAAAAAGTAGTTATAAGCGGGAAAAAGCCGCCTATGTAACTACTCAAATAATTGATAAAATAAGAAATAATGATCCGAATGCTAAAATTATTATTATGGGCGATTTAAATGATGATCCTACAAATGATAGTTTAAAAAAAGTTTTGAAAACCAAATCTAAAAAGGCAAATGTAAATGAAGGAGAAATTTACAACCCAATGGAAGATATGTTTAGAAGAGGTCAAAACACCCTTGTGTATAGAGACAACATAAACTTATTTGATCAAATTATGTTTACTTCTTCTTTATTAACTACTAAAAAGGACTATGAAACCTATAAATTTTACAAAGCAGGAGTTTTCAAACCTACATATTTAACCACAAAAACAGGGAAATACAAAGGATATCCCTTTAGAAGTTTTGGCAATAGTGGTTTTACAAATGGTTATAGTGACCATTATCCTGTGTATTTGTATTTGATAAGAGAAGAGTGATGACAAATGACAATTGATGATTGATGATTGATGATTGATACGGAAAAATTGATACAACGTTCGACTGAAAACCGAAAAAGGTTAATTGTTAGTGGAGAAATTACTCACTTTTTTGGCAGTAACTGTGATGACGCAATGAGTGCGGAACATTATTAAAAAGAATTATTTTAATTAAACATTTATGATATGGGTATAAGTATAATTATTATTTCGTTATTTATTTTATCAATTGTAGCCTTGTTTTTTGGTTTAAAAAGGAAAAACAAATTTTTGACTTTTGGATCTATATTGCTCCTGGTTGTTTTATTGATTGTATCAATTTTAATAATGCGTGCAATTGAAACAATGTGATTTTTAGTATAGCACAAAGATTGTAATTAGTAGATAATGAAAGGTACAGAATAATTGACACAAGAGGCAATCAACGGTTGAAAATATCAAATAAGTCTTATCTTTACCTTATGAAACCATTTTTGATACTTCAGCTTCGTCCGATCGATTTGGCATCGGATGATGAATTTTCGGCTTTCTTACATTATGGTGGTTTGAAAGCACATGAAGTACACAGGGTGCGAATGGAGAAAGAGAGGATACCGGAGATAAATCTTAACGATTATTCAGGGATAATCATAGGGGGTGGACCTAGTAATGTAAGTGACGATGAAGAAAAAAAACCGGATTACCAAAAACGATTTGAGGAAGAACTCTACAGGTTGCTTGACAAGGTTTTTGAAGAAGATTTTCCGATTTTAGGTAACTGTTATGGAATAGGTGCTCTTCTTAAACATCAGGGAGGTGAAGTGTCAAAAGAAAAATATTCCGAAGATATAGGAGCTCTTGAAATTGAACTTACCAAAGAGGGAAAGGATGATGAATTATTAACAGGATTGCCTGATAAATTCGTTGCATATGGTGGGCATAAGGAATCTTGTCAAAAGCTTCCAAGCAGTGCGACAATATTAGCGAGATCTGACAATTGTCCTGTTCAAATGTTAAGATTTGGAAAAAATATGTATGCTACACAATTTCATACGGAATTAAATACAGTTGGTATCATTTTACGAATAAATATCTATAAGGATCATGGTTATTTTTTGCCTGAAGAAATCGCAACAGTTATAAAGAATACTAAAAATTATCATGTAACATTCCCATTTATGATACTAAGTCAATTCATTCAAAAGTATAAGCTGGAATATTAGTCCTTAATCTTCCTTTAAATCTTTCAAAAGTAATTGTAATGATGTATTTCCATTCCATTGGTTTTCCTCAATACTAAATACCGCTTTAAAAGAGTTTCCATGTTGAATTAAAGGATATTTTTTCCCCAAACCAAAACCTATGGCATTGTATGTTTTTTGATTAACACCATCAATGATACTTAGTTTCAAATGCGTTTTATCTTCACCCACTTTTTTACCATATCCGTTATCACGTAATCCTTCAGCCATAAAAACCGGTTTCATATTTTGAGGTCCAAAAGGGGCTAATTGTTTTAGAATTCTATAAAATTTTGGTGTAATTTCCGACAAGCTTACTTCCGCATCAATAACAATTTCGGGGGTGCGCAACTCTTTGGGTAAAGTGTTTTTTACAACCTCCTCAAACTTCCGTTTAAAGTTGTAATAGTTTTCTTCTTTCAACGTTAACCCGGCAGCATATTTATGTCCGCCGAATTGTTCTATAAATTCAGCACATTGTTCCAGGGCTTCATACACATCAAATCCCTTTACTGAACGTGCAGAAGCGGCCAATATATCTCCACTTTTTGTAAATACCAATGTTGGATGGTAATGGGTTTCTATCAATCGAGAAGCCACAATACCAATAACACCTTTATGCCAATTTTCACTATAAACAACAGTCGAAAAGTTTTGTTGTTCATTAGATTCACTAATTTGTTGTAAAGCTTCATTTGTAATGGATTTGTCTAAAAGTTTCCGTTCGTTATTATATTGTTCTATATCAGCTGCTAATTTTACTGCAGTTTCAAAATCAATTTCGGTCAATAATTCCACCGCATAGTTCCCATGTTTAATTCTGCCTGCTGCATTAATTCTTGGGGCAATTATAAAAACAACATCAGTAATGGTCAATACTTCTTTCTTAACCTGCTGAATCATTGCTTTTATTCCGGTTCTTGGACGGGTATTTATCACTTGTAAGCCAAAATATGCTAATACTCTATTTTCACCCGTAATAGGAACAATATCAGCTGCAATAGCAGTTGCCACTAAATCTAAGTATACAACTAAATCATCAATGGTTTGATTTCTGGTACTTGCCAAAGCTTGAACGAGTTTGAAACCAACTCCACAACCACACAATTCTTTAAAGGGATATGCACAATCTATTCTTTTTGGATCCAGCACCGCAACTGCATTTGGAATTTTAGTGCCGGGACGATGGTGATCACAAATTATAAAATCAATCTCTTTTTTTGAGGCATATGCAATTTTATCAATAGCCTTAATTCCGCAGTCCAATGCAATTATCAAAGTAAAACCATTGTCTTCAGCAAAATCGATTCCCTTATAAGAAATACCATAACCTTCATCATACCTGTCGGGTATATACGTTGCAATATTCGAGTAAAGTGTTTTTAAATAGGAAGAAAGCAATGAAACAGAAGTAGTTCCATCTACGTCATAATCGCCATAAATCAATATATTTTCGTTATTTGTAATTGCCTTTTCGATACGTTCAACCGCTTTATCCATATCTTTCATCAGGAATGGATCGTGCAAATCAGTTAAACTGGGACGAAAATAAGTTTTGGCCTGGTCATAGGTTTCAATACCTCGCTGCACTAAAAGTTTAGCAAGTGTGTTGTCAATTCCTAACTCTCGAGTTAATTCTGTTGTAATTTGAGGGTTTGGCTCCCTTTTTAATTTCCATTGCATAGCGTTACTTTTTCCTCAAAAGTAAGTAAAAAATTCTTGAATTTTTTAAATTTGAAAATTGTGTTTTGGTAATTCTAAATTTATTGCTCTATATAAATGATCTCCGTGGAAACTTCAGAAAATTTCCGAAACATTTCCATAACACCGCAATACTTATCGACAGAAAGACGCACTGCTTTTTCGATCTTATTTTTTTTGAAATCACTACCATAAAAGCGATAGGTAACTTTCACTTTATCGTAATATTTTGGATCTTCATCAGTAAGGTTTGCTTCAGCATCTATTTTAAAGTCAGCTACTTCTGCACGCATTTTTTTCAACAATGACGCAATGTCCATTGCAGTACAACCTGCCAATGCAGAAAGCATCATTGCTTTGGGGCGCAATCCCCTCCCTTGTCCACCAGCATCTTCAGCAGCATCAATTAATACTGTTCCTTCGGGCGCAGTAGATTCAAAAAGCATTTGACCTTTCCAACTTACTTCAATTTTGTTTGTCATAAACCTGTTTTTATTTTGAATGCAAATTTAAATGAAAATTAATTTAATGGCAGTAACATTTCTTACAAATTTGTTTACTATTTTTAATACCGCAATTAATTCTTTTTAAGCAATAAAAAACAAATCGTTTGGAATCATTTAAAAAATATCTACAACAATTTCCTCACTATACCGAAGATGCATATGAAATAGCAATTCCGTTTTTAAAAGAGGTAAATGTAAAATCGGGTGAGTTATTTTTAGAACAGGGAAAAGTTTGTAAAAAAATAGGATTTATTGCATCCGGACTTTTTCGTGTTTTTTACCTGAATGATGGTAAAGAGATAACCACTTGTTTTTGCAAAGAAAATACGTTCACCGGTTCCTATCAAAGTTTTATTACCCAACAACCAAGTGACCTGACAATACAAGCCATTGAGGACAGTAATCTTTTTGTTTTCAGCTATGACGACTTGCAACAATTATATAAAAAGCACTCATTTTGGCAACAAGTTGGAAGATTGGTAGCTGAAAACGAGTATATTACCAACGAGTGTTATACACGATTTTTAAATGACCTGTCAGCTAAAGAAAGATACCTCCAAATTTTAAATACCGATAAAAACATATTGCAGAGAGTACCTTTAATTTATCTGGCTTCTTATTTACAAATAACACCGGAAACTTTAAGTCGAATTCGCAAACAAATTTTCATTTCTTGATATAGATCAAGTGAGCCAACAATAATTTTCTGGAAATTTGTGCCATTAAGAATAAAAAAAAATAAAAATGGATAAAAGAGACATCAAAGATTCAGTAATTGATGGTTATGGTAAAATAGCAAGGCACTCAGACGGTGGAATTCTTTCAAAACTTTTTGCTTGTTGTAATAGAGAAGAGACCATAAAAGAAGTGAGTAATAAAATTGGTTATTCTGAAACAGATTTACAAGCAGTTCCGGATGGTGCCAATCTTGGAATAGGCTGTGGTAATCCCTTAGCTCTTTCAAAGATTAAAGAAGGTGATACTGTTTTAGATTTAGGTTCTGGTGCCGGTTTTGATTGTTTTTTAGCTGCTCCATTGGTGGGTGAAACAGGTAAAGTCATAGGAGTTGATATAACTGAAGACATGATCAAAAAAGCAAGAAATAATGCAAAGAAGAGCCCTTATAACAATATCAAATTCATAAAAGGCGATATTGAAGATTTGCCAATAGATGATGAAACCGTAGATCTGATCATATCTAATTGTGTGCTGAATCTATCTACTCAAAAACAAATGGTTTTTAAAGAAGCAAACAGAGTTCTCAAACCTAAAGGGTCACTTACTATTTCAGATATAGTTCTTTTAAAGGATCTTCCGGATTTTATTAAGGATTCAATAGAAGGGCATATTGCTTGCATAGCCGGTGCTGAAAAAATTGAAAATTATTTTCATTATGCTGAACAAGCAGGATTTAAAGAAGTGCGTATAGACACAAAAACCAAATTCCCATTAGAGCTAATTATGACGGACCCAATAGTTCAAAAAATGGTGAAAGACTTTGAGATGACAGAAGCACAAATCATTGACATTTCAAATTCCATAACAAGTATCACTTTGAGTGCAAAGAAATGAAATTGAGCTATAAAAATACGGCCAATGGTAGTTGTTAAGCATTTATTTCGGTATATTATTATGTTAAGAAAAGGCAATCATGGATTTAGAGCTTTCATTGTAAAAGACAATGAAATTATAGCATGGGCTCATGATCTTGAAGAAGCAGAAGGAGACTCAACATATGCAGAATTCAATGCTATTAGAAAGCACCAATGGCTAACAAAAGGAATATTCAATAAGTATTTCAGTACAAAATTAGCTGTATGTGCAAATAAAAAAGTAATAATTTGAAACGCGAGCATTATAAAACCCTTTACTTTGCATATCTCATCATAATAAGTAATTGGAAAATATGAATATAATTATTGAAACAGAAAGAACCATACTTCGCGAATTTATTGAGGATGATTATAAAGCCGTATTTGAGTTTGGTTCAAATCTAGATGTTATAAAATATACGGGTGATAAATTATTAGATTCTCTGGATCAGGCAAAAAAAATCATAACAGATATTTGGTTCAATGATTATAAAAATTATGGATATGGCAGATGGGCAGTTCTATACAAACCTGAAAGTAAAGTTATTGGTTTTGCCGGACTTAAATATTTGCCTGAATTTAATGAAACCGATATTGGATTTAGGTTTTTACCCGAATATTGGGGGAAAGGAATTGCATCTGAAGTGTCTAAAGAAATCATCAAATATGGATTTAAAAATTTTGGATTAGAAAGAATTATTGGAATAGCAATGCCAGAGAACATAGCTTCCTGTAAGGTTCATAAAAAAATTGGTTTGGACTTTTATAAATTCGATTTTTATGATGACGACGATAAAAAATGCTGTTGGTACCAGTTAAAAAGAGAAAACTACTTACAACAATTCAAATAAAAATAAAGTCAGATATTTAAGGAATACCCCTTGAAGTTCAGCATATTTTCATTGGTTAAGGAAAGACTTTCGATAATAATTTAGTTATATTTACTACTCAAATGTAATGCTTATTAGGGCCTCAGTCTGTGCCATTAAAAAATTTACCAGGCACCTCCCCGAAAAGCATTTATATAATCGCAGGTCGATAAAGTCAATTAAAAAAAATAAACAATAATGACGTATGAAATTTAAGTTAAGAGCCTGGAATTTAAATGATATTGAAAACTTGGTCAAATATGCCAATAATTACAACATTGCAAAGAATTTGACCAATCAATTTCCGCATCCCTATACCAGGGAAAATGGGATAGCTTTTATTACAATGGCTGCAAAAGAAAAACCTCTCAACATATTTGCAATTGAAATAAACGGTCGGGCATCAGGGGGTATTGGACTGTACCCAAAAGAAGATATATATTGTAAAAATGCAGAGCTTGGTTATTGGCTTGCAGAACCCTATTGGAGCAAAGGAATCATAACAAATGCCATAAAACAAGTTGTCACCTATGGATTTATGACCTTTGACATCGACAGAATCTTTGCAAGACCCTTTGGAACCAATATCGGATCTCAAAGAGCTTTGGAAAAGGCCGGGTTCATCTTAGAGGGAAAATTTGATAAAATCATTTATAAAAAAGGGGAATATTTAGACGAACTTATCTACGCAATTAGAAAAAAGGAATAAAAAATATCCATAAATTTACATCTTAAATAATTTAACTTCACGAAAATAAAAAGAACCTTCCGCTTCTGTTAAAATTGATTAATTTTATGATAGAATCTTCTAAACCAAGTATTATGACTGAAAGAGATAAGTATTTCATGAAAAGAGCTATACAATTGTCCGAAAAAGGAATAAATGATGATTCCGGAGGCCCTTTTGGAGCTGTAATCGTAAAAGATGATAAAATAATAGCAGAAGGTTTTAATAAAGTTACTTCTGAAAATGACCCAACATCACACGCTGAGGTTGTAGCTATTCGAGAAGCTTGTAAAAAATTAAATTCTTTTCAGCTCGAGGATTGCATAATTTACACTTCCTGTGAACCTTGTCCTATGTGTTTAGGAGCTATTTACTGGGCACGGCCAAAAAAAGTTTTCTTCGCATGCACTAAAGAAGATGCTGCTAAAATTGATTTCGATGATCAATTTATTTACAATGAATTGACAAAAGAAATGGACACTAGACAAATTGAATTTGAAATGTTATTAAGAAATGACGCTTTGAAAGTTTTTAAAAAATGGGAAGAAAAAACCGATAAAATAACCTATTAATTGACTAAAAAACTTTTGGAGATTTACTACAGGAATTTAAAACTGCTTGAGATTGCGACAAGTCTTCAGCCAATTCAAAAGATACAATTCCGGAAGTACGATTAGTATTCTATACCGGAGAGTCAAAGCAGCGCATCACGACAATTGAAGATCAAAGAAATTAATAATAAGCCGGTTAGATCTTTTTGAGATGCTTTTGACATTTTATAAAATGGAGAGAAAATCATTGTTTTAAAAATAGAAATATCAATTCTTAAAAAGACCTTTGTTTAAAACAATTGCGTATTTTTGCACGTCAAAACAATATGTAATTATAAATGTGTTACAAAAGATTTAATATCTTATTTTTTCCCGTATTATACCTGTTGTTTTCTAATTTTTGTTGGTCACAGACTCCACCAACCATCACAGCAACGGGTAATCAGGCCTATTGTCCCTTAAATCAAATAAATATTGTTACTGCTTTTGATATTTCAAATCCTGATAATGTTGAAATTGATGCGCTTCATATTCAAATTTCAACAGGATATGATAGAGGTGAAGATACCCTGGAATTGACAGGTGTACACCCGGATATTACAGCATCTACGTTCAATACGCTTGAAGGGAAATTAACATTAACAGCACGAAATTCAGGCCTTGTAGGTCTCAACGATTTGATTGCGGCAGCAAAGGATGTTGTTTTTGAAAGCAACTCCCAGGCAGTATCAGGAGAAAAATATTTTTCTTTTACTATTGGTGCTGCCAACTACCTCACAATAACAGGACACTATTATGAATATATACCTGATTTAGGAATAACATGGACAGCTGCTAAAATAGCTGCAGAAGGAAGGAATTATTATGGATTACAAGGCTATTTGGCTACTGTAACTTATCCTGAGGAAGCTGCACTAACAGGTGAACAGGCTGCAGGTGCAGGGTGGATTGGTGGTAGTGATGCGGCAACTGAAGAAGTCTGGAAATGGGTAACAGGTCCTGAAAATGGAATGATTTTCTGGAATGGTGGTATTAATGGCTCAAGTCCACAGGGTGTTTATTCAAATTGGAATACATTTGAGCCAAATCAAGCCGGAAATGAAGATTATGCACATGTGACGGCTCCCGGTGTTGGAAACCCGGGTTCATGGAATGATTTGAGTAATATAGGAAATCCTTCAGGGGATTATCAACCAAAAGGATACATCGTTGAATATGGAGGAATGCCGGGAGATCCCGACGTGAATATTTCGATAAGTACCAAAATTTATGTTCCATCGGTAAGCACAACTTCAACAACCAGGTGTGGAGCTGGTACTGTTATTTTATCAGCAACAGCATCAGAAGGAACCATTCTTTGGTTCGATTCAGCTTCAGGAGGGACACAATTAGAAACAGGTCCAGACTTTACCACTCCAAGTATTTCTTCAACAACAACATATTATGCTTATGCCTCTGTTAACGGATGTGTAGAAGGAAACAGAACTCCGGCAGTTGCAATCATTGATCAAATACCAGCTATAACAACCACTACTGATGCTACACAATGTGGCCCGGGATCCGGAACTCTGAGAGCAACTGCATCAGCAGGAATTATAAACTGGTATAATGACCTGACCGGAGGTATCTCAGAAGGCGCTGGAAATTCGTTCACAACACCTGTAATTTCTACATCAAAAACATATTATGTCGATACCACTCTAAATGGTTGTACTTCTTTAACAAGATCACCTGTTACAGTTATTGTTGAATATACTGATATCCCTTCTGCAAGTTCACCTCAAACATTTTGTGACATTGAAAATGCCACCTTTGATAATTTAACAATATCAGGAAGTAATATTAAATGGTATACTACAGCTTCCGGGGGAATCCCTTTTAATACTTCTGAGAAATTAGAAAGTACAACCTATTACGGTTCTCAAACGGTTAATGGCTGTGAAAGTACTGCAAGACTAGCGGTTGATGTGAGTGTTTATGAAACAGTCAGTCCGCCCCAATTCATTGATATTCCTATTTTGCAAGAATGCGATTCTGAAATAGATGGTAACGATACAAATGGTTTTACCGTCTTTGACTTAACTTTAAATGATGATGAATTATTAAATGGAAAAGCAGCTTCCGATTTTACTTTTACTTATTACAGAGATGCAACTTATGCAAGTACAAGTGAAATAAACAATCCGACATCATTTGAAAATACCGTAATAAACGGACAAACTATTTATGTACATATAAGTAATAACCTTGATAGCTCTTGTTTTACAGAAAGTTCCTTTAATATTCAGGTAAATCCATTGCCAATAATTCAGTCGAATATAACTTTTAAAAACTGTGATGAAGATGGATTTCCGGATGGATTTACAGATTATAACTTAGATGAAATCAACGATGTTATAACCTATGGTAATAACAATTTAAATGTGACCTATCACCTGTCGTTTACCCAAGCCGATAATCTTGGTTCAACCCCTATTAATCCATCACCTTTTAACAATAGAGATGCTATAGTACCAAACACTGTGTATGCTCGAGTTGAAAATACTTTCGGATGTCACCGGGTTTCAACAATAAATTTACAAGTTTCAACAACATCATTCCCTGCTGATTATATGCAAATATTGGAGTTTTGTGATGATGATGATACTTCTGATGGTTTGCGTTTATTGACCTTACACAAACTTCAGCGAATATTCTAAATGATCTGCCCCCACAGAATTTAAGTGTACATTATTTCAGAAATTTAACCGATGCTCAGTTAGAGCAAAGTGAAATTCTTCCTCAAGAGACATATCTGAATGAAACTCCGTTTTTAGAAACGCTATATGTAAGAGTTGAAAATGATGATAATGGTGATTGTTATGGTATTGGTCCGTATTTAACATTAATTGTTCGTCCTCGTCCTGAATTTGAAGTAACACCAACTGCAATAGTTTGTCTAAATTCACCTGCAATCACTTTAGAAACTTTTAACCCTCAGGGTATTTACAGCTATGAATGGAAAGACGAAAACGGAACGATTATCAGTAATAGTCCAAATGCATCAATTTCTTTGGGAGGTACGTATACCGTTATTGCTACTTCAAATTTTGGTTGCGATTCATTTCCTCAAACAGTTGCTGTATCAGAATCCATAGTTGCTGATATCGGTTTAGATGATATTACAATTATTGATGATTCTACCAACAATTCAATTGCCATTAACAATCAAAATAACAATTTGGGAATTGGTGATTATGAATTTGCCTTAGACGACAGTTTTGGCATTTATCAGGATGATCCTTTCTTTGAAATGGTAACTTCAGGAGTTCACACCATTTACGTTAGAGATAAAAATGGGTGTGGTACTACCTCAATTGATGTTTCAGTAATAGGATACCCAAAATTCTTTACACCAAACAACGATGGTATTAATGATACCTGGCAAGTAGATGGCGTTAGCCAGGATTTTTACGCAACATCTCTAATTTATATTTATAACCGATTTGGAAAAATCCTTGCTAAAATAGATACTACAGGTGAAGGATGGAATGGTTTCTTCAACGGTGAAAGTTTACCTGCTACTGATTATTGGTTTTCAGTTCAACTTATTGATAAGAACAATAATATTCGTGAAAAGCGAGGTCATTTCAGCTTGATTAGAAGGTGATCGGAATCATTATTTTAGCTGACAACAGGCAGGTTTTCAATGAAATATTTTGTATTTTTAAAGGCAGATTAATTATTTTATCACTCTAAAATGAGTTACACGGTTAAAATAGTACACTGGCTACCCCGTATTTTTTGCATTTTAGCAATTCTTTTTGTTAGTTTATTTGCCTTGGATTCCTTTGATTCCAAGTTAACCTTTTGGCAGCAAATACAAGCATTTATTATACATCTAATCCCTTCATTTATATTAGTAATCATTTTAATTTTTGCTTGGAAAAAAGAATTAATCGGGGGTATCATTTTTACCATTATTGGCCTTGCCTTAAGTCCTTTCATCTATAAAATGAATTACAATATGAATCATTCTGTTGCAATTAGTTTGGGGATTATTGCAACAATAACATTTCCTTTTATTGTTATAGGTGTCTTATTTATTATAAGTCATTTCTTGAAAAGAAAGCACAATATACACGAATAGGTTTACACCGAAATTCGGAATTGTTAGCGTTTATTGCCGGAGGTAGACAAGTCAGTTTTTACATTTTAAAAGCCACTTTTCAGTGGCTTTCTAGGTATTGAATTGTATGTATTTAATTGCTACTTTTTAAATTTTGTAAATGGTATGAGCATAGGAGTATCTTTTTGATAGTCTGTATATTTTTCACCATGTATTTTTATCAAGTCCTTTTCTTCAAAGAATTTTACTGCTACAAGAATATAAACTGTAGTAACAACTGCAAATAACAAATGTCCTTGGGTCATTACATCTGTAGCCCAAAAGGCGATGATAAAACCACTCATAAGTGGATGGCGAACGAATTTATAAAAGAGTTTTTTCTTAAATTTTGGATCGGTCAAACTTTGATTTTTAAAGTTTTCAAATACTTGTGATAAGCCAAAAAGATGAAAATGATTGATGAGAAATGTTGATATCAATACAATTGCCCATCCTGACCAAAAGATAATTTGGATAATTGTTATATAGGCAGCACCTTCAATATTCCATACTTTATCAGTCATTGGTTGCCATTTCCAGAATACTAAAATTAAGGCAGCACTTGCCAGAAGCACAAATATACTTCTTTCCATTGCCGGGCTTAAAAAAGTAGCCAACCATTTTTTAAAAGCCGGCCTGGCCATAACGGTATGTTGAATTGCAAAAACACTTAGTAATAAAATGTTGATAATAATGGCTAATGATCCGGTTGCCCCTCCAGAGTCAATAGATTTAGGAACTATCATATTGCCTACAAATCCAATTGCATAAAGAAAAGCAACAAGGAAAAGAACATACGAAATAAGTCCAAAAAGTAAGATAAGAAATTTTTTCATAATGGGTAAGTTTAGTTAGTTATATAATTATTAAATGAAAATCAGCATCAATTAAAACATTAAAATAGAAAGGGGAGTATTTCATTTTTTTGGAGGTTGATCTACTCAAAGATATAAAAAAAAAGAAACTCTTTCATATACAACCATTTATGATTTTTTTTAAATAAGAAAAACAGTTTAATTTCAATAGCTTGTACAGCCTCACAAAGGTAATTATTTAGTATATTTAAGAGGCGAAACAATATTAAAAATTCTACTTTTTTTAGACATTAATCAAAACTTAAAAAATGAAAAAAATAATAATTCTATTAATTTGTGTAGTATTAATTTCTTGTACAAAAGAAGAAGCAAATGAAATACAGGCAATAGCAAGTTTTACTGAACACGATATAGCTAAACATGTAAAAATATTGGCTTCTGATGATTTTATGGGACGAAAGCCCTTTACAGTAGGAGAAACTAAAACTATAAATTATCTAAATGATGAATTCACCAAAATAGGATTAAAAAGTTTTTTTCAGGAAGTTCCATTAATTCAGGTTACCGGGAAACCTAGTGAAAAATTCACCATTATTAAAGGAAATAACAAAATGGATTTAGCTTTAAATGATGAATTTGTAGTTTTTTCAAGAGTTCAAAAAGAAATTGTAAAAATAGAAGCATCAGAATTGATTTTTGCCGGCTACGGAATAGTTGCCCCGGAGTATAATTGGAACGATTATAAAGACATTGATGTAAATGGAAAAACGGTTGTTGTATTAGTGAACGATCCTGGAATTACAACTGGGGAAAACGATTTTTTTAAGGGAAATACAATGACCTATTATGGTAGATGGACATACAAATACGAAGAAGCTGCACGTCAGGGAGCGAAAGGATGTATCATTGTTCATGACGATAAAGGAGCCGGATATAATTTTAGTGTTGTACGCAATGGAGCTACTTTTCCAAAATTGTATTTACAAAGTGAAAACGGGTATAAAAACAGTTGCGAAATTGAAGGCTGGATAACAACCTCTGCTGCCGAAAAACTATTTTCTTTTTGTAATGCAGATGATGATATAATTGAAAAAGCGGCAACTAAAAATCATAAATCACAATCGTTAAGTGCAAATGCTACCGTTTCTATTCAGCAATCATTTGTCTCAAAAACTTCAAATAATGTGTTGGGATATTTAGAAGGATCAGATAAAAAAGATGAATTACTAATTTTTACTGCACATTGGGATTGTTTTGGTATTGGCCCCAAAGTCGATGGAGATTCAATTTACAACGGCGCTATAGACAACGGAACTTCATTAGCCTGGCTGCTTGAAACAGCAGAAGCTTTTAAAAAATTGAAGAAAACACAATCTCGTTCGATCTTATTTTTTGCACCAACCGCTGAAGAAGCGGGTCTATTAGGATCTTCCTATTATGCAGAAAATCCTATATATCCGTTAGCAAAAACAGTTGCAGTAATTAATAATGATTTAATGTTTCCTTACGGTAAAACTAAAGATGTGATGGTAATAGGTTACGGACAATCTGAATTAGATGATTTATTAGAAATTGAAGCGAAAAAACAAGATAGATATTTGTTGCCGGATCCAAATTCTCATACAGGAATGTTTTTTAGATCAGATCATTTTAGTTTCGCAAAAGTTGGTGTTCCTTCTTTATTTGCACGAAGCTACCATGACCATTTGGAAAAGGGCAAAGAATGGATGCGTGCTAAAGAAAAACAATACCTGTCAGAAAAATATCACAAAACCACAGATGAATATGAAAGCGACTGGGATTTATCCGGAGTTGTTTTAGATAGTCAATTATTGTTTAATTTATCGTACAACTTAAGTAATTCTGATACATATCCACAATGGAAACCAGGTTCAGAATTTAAAAATATAAAACGATAAAAAACGGATTTATATGTAAATTAATTAAAATACGCTCTACCTATTTTAAAGAATATTAAAAACTAGAAGGCCGAAAAACCTAAAATATAATCCGTTTTAGCGTAACGAGTTCATTTATTTGTGACTGGTGACTCAGAAGTATTTTCTATTATATTTTTAGTATACCTTGAATTTTTGGTTCCTTTTGAATAAATAAAAATAGATAGCAAAACAAATTATTTCTGTTTATTCCGAACGTAAATCAATTTAAACCGTCCGCTTGTTCTATCTCTTTGCTCAATTTCAAACTGATTGAGCGATTTAAATAAAGGCGTCAATTTTTCAAATCCAAAATTTCGTGAATCAAAATTGGGTTGTTTTTTCAAGATCAATGAACCCACATCACCCATAAACGCCCAGCCATCTTCATCTGCAGCATCTGTAACCGAATTTCTAAGGAGTCTAATTATCTTTGGTGTTATTTTGTCAATATTGGCTTTTTTTCTCTTTTTTTTGTCTATTTGATTGTCATCATCAGGTTCTAAAATTTCCAAATAAATAAATTTATCACAAGCAACAATAAAAGGGTCAGGCGTTTTCTTTTCGCCAATACCATACACTACCAGGCCAGCTTCTCTAAGTCTTGTTGCTAATTTGGTAAAATCACTATCTGATGAAACCAAACAAAACCCATTCACTTTCTCTGAATATAAAATATCCATAGCATCAATAATCATCGCTGAATCTGTCGCATTTTTACCTGTTGTATATCCGTATTGTTGCACTGGGGTTATCGCATTTTCTAACAATATAGTTTTCCATTTTACCAAATATGGTTTGGTCCAATCTCCATAAATACGCTTTATGGTTGGCGTACCGTATTTGGTAATTTCCTCCATCATTTCTTTGATATATTTTGATGGGATATTATCTCCATCAATGAGTACGGCTAATTTTATGTCTTTTATCATAATAGTTAAAGGTACGGAAATTTATCTTCCTATTTTTAAATTCCAATCTGTCAATAAATATCTTTTAAATTCAATTTATTGAGCGTATTTTTGAGAGTATGCTTAATTTCGTATAAAATTGTAAAAATAAAAATCACTTATGAAAAAACTATTTAAATTTATTTTAGTAATTGCTGTAATTGGAGCAGGCGTTTACATTTACATGATTCAAAAAGGACATAACCTTGAGTCAATCTTAAATACTCCAAAAAAAATTGAATTACGAGCAAACTGTTCAGAAATTGAGAACTTATTAGTTACCTCAACCGTTAATTTAACCGTCACAAATTTATTTGAAAGAACACATAATAATGTTACAGTTAGAATAACAGCATACGATAAGGACGACAATATCGTGAAACAAAAAAATATAGTGTTTGAAAGAACTCTTAAACCGAACAGTAGTTTGTCAAAGCCCATACTTTTACCTGCAAAAACTAAAAAGTGCGATTGTGTAATTTTGGACTCTAATCCAAATTAAAATTTCAAACTATAAATCAAGTTCAATAGCACCATTTATTTGAAAGAATTATTGAGTAAAAAACAACTTTTATTTTATACATTTGCCTACTTTTGAAGGATTAAAAATTAGGCTCTAATGTTGCAGGCTCGGTTAATTTTATTTCAAAAATGGATGACAAAAAAGTATTTGTTAAAATAAATGGCAAGCTTGAAAAATTTAAAAATTCAGGGAAAGTCGCATCATATATTCCTGAATTAAGTAAAGTAAATCCTACTAAATTTGGTGTTCACCTCTCTACAATTGATAACCAACAATTCAGTTTAGGTGATGCTGACGAACAATTTTCTATTCAAAGTATCGCTAAAGTTTTATCATTGACTATGGCTTACAAACTTGAAGGTGAAAAACTATGGCGTAGAGTTGGTGTTGAACCTTCCGGTAAACCGTTCAATTCTTTAAATCAATTAGAATACGATATGGGAATCCCTCGGAATCCGTTGATAAACGCCGGTGCTATGGTAATTTGCGATATTCTTTTAAGCCAGCTTGAAAACCCAAAAAGAGATTTTATTGAATTTGTGAGAACACTTTCTTGCAATCCAACTATAGATTATTGTCCCAGAATAGTACGATCAGAAAAATCAAAGGGAAACAAAAATGAGGCGTTAATTAACTTGATGAAGTCATTTGGTAATATTAAAAATGACATTGCTGATGTAATGGATTTCTATTATAATTTGTGCTCCATTGAAATGAGTTGTAAAGAACTCTCCCGAACATTTCTCTTTCTTTCTTTTTACGGTGTAGATCCTTATTCAAATAACAAAATAATCTCAGAAAGTAAATCAAAGCGCATCAATGCAATTATGTGGATTTTATGACGAAGCCGGAGAATTTTCATTCAAGGTTGGTTTACCCGGGAAAAGTGGTGTTGGAGGAGGTATCGTTGCCATTCATCCAAACAACTATTGCATTACTGTTTGGAGTCCGAAACTCAATAAAAAAGGAAATTCAAAAAAGGGCATGAAATTTCTTGAAAAGTCCACATCTGAAACACATTCTTCAATTTTTTAATTCTTGCCAATTTTTATTTTAAAAAACTAACCTATTGATATTCCTGTATCTTTGCAAAAATTTAGTACCAAACAACATATATGCAATTTAAAGACTTACAGTTAATTAAGCCTCTACTAAAAGCTATCTCAGAACAAAAGTATGACTTACCTACTCCAGTTCAGGAGAAAACCATTCCTTTGGTATTGGCAAAAAAAGATGTTATTGCCTCTGCTCAAACAGGTACCGGTAAAACTGCTGCTTTTGCCTTGCCCATTTTGCACTTGTTGTTTGACAAACAAGACGCCAGGAAAAAAGGAAAAAAAATAAGAGCTTTGGTAGTAAGCCCAACGCGTGAATTGGCATTGCAAATTGAAGAGAGTTTTAAAACCTATGGAAAATACTCCAATTTAAGAACAGGAATCGTTTATGGCGGAACTTCAATAGAACCTCAAAAACAGGTGCTTAAAAAAGGAATTGATATTTTAGTTGCTACACCCGGAAGATTGCTGGATCTACACAAACAAGATTGTATTAATTTGAGTTATATAGAGACGTTGGTTTTAGACGAAGCCGATTTAATGTTGGATATGGGTTTTATTGATGACGTAAAAAAAATTGAACGATTGTGCCCAAAAAACAAACAAATATTATTGTTTTCTGCCACAATGCCGGCTAAAGTGGTTGAATTGGCGAGCAACATTTTAAATGAACCTGAAACACTTAATGCAACTCCTAATTCATCAGCTGCTAAAAGTGTAAATCAGTTGTTGTATTATGTGCCTAAACAAAAAAAAATGGAGTTGTGTTTGCACTTGTTAAGAAACACCATAAAAGGGAACATCCTAATTTTCAGGCGAACCAAATTTGGTGTTGGTAAATTGGAGAAAACCTTACGTAAAAACAATTATAAAGTAGGCAGTATTCACGGTGATAAAACACAAAGTGCCAGAGAAGAAGCTTTGAATAAATTTAAAGATCAAAAAGTCAATATTTTAATAGCTACAGATGTTGCTGCTCGTGGCATTGACATCAATAATTTAGAGGCGGTTATCAATTTTGATATTCCCAATGTTTCTGAAACCTACATACATCGAATTGGAAGAACCGGAAGAGCCGGGAATTCAGGAAACGCGTATTCATTTTGTTCTGCTGATGAAAAAAGTTATATATTCGATATTCAACAATTAATAAATACAACTATTCCTGTTGAAGCAGCTCATCCTTATCTTTTAGACCCAAAAGCCAAACCAGAAGTTCACAGAACACCGGGTAAAAGTAAAAATAGAAAAGGAAGAAAATCTGCAGCTTCTAAAAAGAATAAAAAACGATGGTATTAGGTTGAAATTTAAGTATCTTTTACCAAAGATTATGTACTTTTTCTTTGATATATTTAGTATAAACTTTGTTCACTTTTTCAAATTCACCTTGTGTAAGATCATTGCTGGAAAGGGTGTCTAAATTTGAAATTAATTGAGTAACTCTGGAAACTCCCGGTATTACACAACTTACTTCTTCAAAAGCTAAAATCCACTGCAATGCTTTATGAACCAAATTTTGATCTGAATTAAAAATTTGTTTGAGTTCATCTACTGCTCTTAACCCTAAGCTATAATCAACACCGCTAAAAGTTTCTCCCTTATCAAAAACTGCTCCATCTCTATTAAAGAAGCGATGGTCGTCTTTTGAAAAAGTTGTTGTCGCACCAAACTTTCCGGTTAACAAACCACTTGCCAACGGTACGCGTGCAATAATCCCAACGTTTTTAGCTTTAGCTTCTCTAAAAAACAACTCACTTGGTCGCTGACGAAACATATTAAAAATAATTTGTACGGTACTTACTCCAGGAAATTCTATTGCTTTTAAAGCTTCCTCGATTTTTTGAACACTAACACCGTAATTTCTAATTTTTCCTTCTTTTGTCAAATCATCAAACAGCATGAAAATCTCCGGGCGGTAATATACTTCAGTTGGCGGACAATGCAACTGAATTAAATCGATACGTTCAACACCAAGATTAGACAAACTATCTTCGACAAATTTTCTCATAACAACAGTCGTATATGAAGCATTTGTATGCGGCTGTAATTGCCTGCCACATTTAGTAGCTATGAAAACTTCTTCTGTTCTAGACCGAACTACTTTACCAACAGTTTTCTCACTAAGACCATCGCTGTAGACATCGGCAGTATCAATAAAATTTATTCCACGGTCAATAGCAATATTGATAATTTCCTCAGCACTTCTTTCATTAAAACTACTTCCCCATTTTCCACCTACTTGCCATGTGCCTAAACTAATTTCTGAAATGTTTAAACCTGTTTTTCCTAATGCTCTATAATTCATATATCATTCTCGTTAAGTTGCAAAAATAAAAGTAACTCAAAAAAAGGTTCCAATCAAAAGAACAACGTCATAATATTTCATTTTGAACTATTTTTTTCTTTTATTTAGATGAAACCCACTCATTCTGTTCTTGCTTATTTAGAAAAGTCCAGGCTACAATTCGCGTAATTTTATTGCCTTGATGCATAGGAATGGTTTTAATTTCAGTTGCTTTCAGTTTTTCTAAAGAATTGTACATGCTTTCTAAATTTTCCTTTTTCGAAACCAGGGTACTATACCAAAAGCACTGTGTCTTAAACAGTGAACTCTCATACAAATAGGTGTGAACAAAGGCTTTTTCGCCACCTTTATACCATAATTCTTCTTGTTTTCCACTAAAATTCCGTGCTTTAACATCATTTTTATTACCCAAACCCATTAATTTTCGAGTATTGGCTCGTATTGCTTCTTCTTGAGACCTGTAAAAAGGAGGATTGCACATAGAAGCCGAAAATTTAATAGTACCATTCAAAATACCTTTGAATATTTGGGCGGAATCTGTTTGATGTTTTAATTTGATGGATGTACCAAGCCTATTCATTTTTAGAATTTTTTGAGCACAAACGAGTGATCTTTTATCAATATCCGTTCCCATAAATTCCCAATTGTATTCTGCATTTCCTAAAATTGGATAAATACAACTCGCCCCGGTTCCAATATCTAAGACTTTAATATTACCGGTTATTCGTGAGCTTTTTAACAAATCGTCTAAATAATGAATATAATCCACCCTTCCGGGAATAGGAGGGCATAAATTGTCATCAGGGAAATTCCAATACATTATGTTGTAATGTTTGAATAATAAAGCAGTATTTAATTTTTTAACTGCTTCAGGATTCGCAAAGTCAATGGTTTCAGTTCCGTAGTTGTTTACAAATACAAATTCTATTAAATGAGGATAAACTTCACATAATTCTGAAAAATTATAATCATCTCGGTGCTTGTTCTTTGGATGTAAATTTGAATTTGAGCTGTTTTTTTGTCCCATCCTTTTTTGAAAATTTTTATATACGGCTGTTTTAAAAAATCGGTTACTTTAACCAATCACAGTACGAAATTCAGCTTTGGTCTGATTCAAACATTTCTGAATCATTAAAATTGCTTTATCAATTGTTGCTTTTTTAGTTCTAAATGAACCTACGGCAATTCGAATAACAAATTTGCTTTTGATCATTGTAGAACTTAAAAAAACTGTTCCATTATTGTGAATTAATTCCATCAATTTTTTATTGAACTCGTTCTCTTCCACTTCATTTGAAGGATACCAAAAATAACTGACCGTTAAATCAGGTTCTGGTCCTAAACAAAAACCAAGGTTTGACAATCTATTTCTAAAGTAAGTAGTCAACAATAGCTTTTCATTTAAACAAGCAATGAATGGCTTCAAACCATGCAATTTTAATGGAATCCACATTCTTAAACCTCGATAATGCTTGGTAAGTTCAGGAGAAACATCGGCCGGATTTATTCGATTATCAGATATTGCGTCTTGCATATAACTGGCCGTATAATGATGGGAGTGATAAACTGCTTTTTTATCTTTCACCAAAACAGTTCCAATACCATAGGGCAAAAACATCCCTTTATGTGGATCAACAACCAGGGAGTCAGCCAATTCAATTCCGGTGAACAACTTCTTTTTTGTTTCGGACAAAATAAAGAAGCCTCCATAGGCTGCATCTACATGAAACCATAAATTCATTTTTTTTGAAATATGCCCTATCGCTTCCAATGGGTCAACAGCACCAGTATCAGTAGTCCCCGCAGAAGCAACAATCATAAAGGGGTTTAAACCATTTTGATGATCATTCAGAATAGTCTCTTTCAATTTTCGTGTATTTACTTTTGATAATTCATCCAATTCCAAAAACTGTATTTTCACATCTTCCAATCCTATTATTCGAAGTGCTTTTAAAACACTATGATGCACCTGTGGACTCAAATAAATGACACTTTTAGGGATCTTTTCATTCTTAATTTGATACTTGTCTCTGGCAGCCGTTAGGGCTATCATATGTGCAATGGAGCCCCCTGAAGTTAAATTACCTATTGCTTTTTTCGGAAAACCGAATAAGGACTTCATCCAATCCAGTAACTCATTCTCCATGGTAACAGCTCCCGGTGACGCGTAATATAATCCAGCGTATTCATTGGTTATACTGGCTAAAAAATCTCCTAAAGCAGCCGTATAAATACCTCCTCCCGGGATATACCCAATATGCGCTCCTGAAGCCGGTTTAATACCTTTTAAAACCACCTCAGAATTGAATTTTTGCAACAAGTCGGGAAGTTCACTTTTTACGGAAGTCAATTTTAGTTTCTCTAAGTCTGCATCACCCTGTTTGAAAGCTGCATAAGTCTCCAAATTATCTATAAAATGATTTGTAAAATGTTGAACCTGTTCAAACATGATATTTCTTTTATCATTTGTCGGTTCAAGCTCTTCGGAAACTTTTTGCAAAGCTAAAATTTGACTGATCAATTCATCCATTACTGATATTTTAAATCAAAGATAATTGATTACAACTAATAATTAATGTGTGATTGAAAACAAATCGACATGAATTTTTTTAAATAAGTAGAGTATAACAAAATAGAGAGTATAGCCAAATGTTAAATATTTCATAAAATAGTACTTTGTTTTGCATAGTACTATATTATTATATATATTTGTACTATAATTAACTAAATAAAACCATTTATTATGAAAACTTTTGAAAACATTATCGTTCTTTTTAGTAGTACTGAAAATAACCAATTACAGCATAAAGGTAGATTTGTAAACCTACATAGTTCAAAAAGATTTAATTGGAATAGTAGAAGAAATTATGGATTTTAATAGAATTCAACTTTTTTTAAATGCTAAAATTATTATCAACCATGATCATTATTAAGCTCGCTTTTTACCTTGCATTACTATTACGAATTCTCCTTTTGGCGTTTTTGTAGTAAAGTGAACTATTACTTCTTTGATAGTACCTCGAACCGTTTCCTCATATAATTTGGAAAGCTCTCGCGAAACTGATATTGGCCTATCCTCACCAAAATATTCGGCAAAATGAGACAATGTTTTTAACAGTTTGTGAGGTGATTCGTAAAAAATAATAGTTCTTGCTTCATCTGCCAAAAAAGAAAGGCGTGTTTGTCGTCCTTTTTTCACTGGTAAAAATCCTTCAAAAACAAACTTATCATTAGGCAAACCACTATTTACCAAGGCGGGGACAAACGCTGTAGCCCCTGGTAAACATTCAATATCAATACTATTTTCAATACAGGCACGGCTCAATAGAAATCCGGGATCAGAAATAGCCGGGGTACCCGCATCAGAAATCAATGCAACGGTTTCACCATTTTTAATACGTTCTACTATTCCTGCAATCATTTTGTGCTCATTATGCATATGATGACTTTGCATGGGAGTGGTAATCTCATAATGTTTTAATAGTTTCCCTGAAGTTCGTGTGTCTTCTGCTAAAATTAAATCGACTTCTTTTAAAACTTTTACCGCTCTAAAAGTCATATCATCTAAATTTCCAATAGGTGTTGGTACTAAAAAAAGCTTAGCCATTTTATATTGATTCAAATGTGTTAACTGTTAAATTACTTGTAATATTTCCTGTGTGTTTAATAGCTAAAGGTTCAAAAAGCATTACATGAACTTCTTCTTTAGCAATTGGTTTATGCTCAACTCCTTTAGGTATAATGTACATTTCACCTTCATTCAATATGATTGATTTTTCTCTAAATTCAATCTTTAAACTACCTTTTAACACGAAGAAAAGTTCATCTTCATTCTCATGAGAGTGCCAAATAAATTCACCTTTAATTTTTGCCAACAATACTTGTTGACCATTTAATTCCCCTATTTTTTTAGGAGTCCAGTGCTCATTGAACAGTTTGAATTTTTCAGAAATATTAATCGGTTGCATAAGTTACAAATCTACAAAGTTTTTCAAGAGTTCAATTTAATCAATTCAATAAATTCTTTTTAGTCGAATTTTATAAAACAGCATGTGCAAATAAAATAATGCTAACGCTTTTTACTCCGTTTGAAATCACTAAATTTGCACTTTCTTAATAAAAATCAAAAAATGTATAGAACACATTCAAATGGGGAATTACGAATTACACATGTAGGTCAAGAGGTTACATTGGCAGGATGGGTACAAAAAACACGTGATAAAGGATTTATGATTTGGGTTGATTTACGTGACCGTTATGGTATAACACAACTTATTTTTGACGAAGATCGTACTCCAAAAGAAATGGTGGAAAAAGCAAAAATGCTGGGACGTGAATTTGTCATTCAAATAACCGGAGAAGTTATAGAACGTGTTTCTAAGAACAAAAATATTCCAACCGGAGAAGTTGAAATTCTTGTTAAGAAATTGGATGTTTTAAACAAATCTATCGTGCCTCCTTTTACTATTGAAGATGAAACTGATGGCGGTGATGAATTAAGAATGAAATATCGTTATTTAGATATTAGAAGAAACCGGATTAAGAACAATTTAATATTTCGCCATAAAGTAGCAATGGAAACCAGAAAATACCTTTCTGATGAAGGTTTTATTGAAGTTGAAACACCTTGTTTAATTAAATCTACTCCAGAGGGTGCCCGTGATTTTGTAGTACCAAGCCGTATGAATGAAGGTCAGTTTTATGCCTTACCGCAATCCCCCCAAACTTTCAAGCAGTTACTAATGATTGGCGGATTGGATAAGTATTTTCAAATTGTAAAATGTTTTAGAGATGAAGATTTACGTGCCGACAGACAACCTGAATTTACGCAAATTGACTGCGAAATGGCTTTTGTGGAACAAGAAGATATTTTAAATGCATTTGAAGGTTTAATACGGCATTTATTAAAAGAAATCAATGGTGTTACAATTGATAAATTTCCTAGAATGACCTTTGACGAAGCTATAAAGCGCTTCGGAAACGACAAACCGGATATAAGATTTGGAATGGAGTTTGGCGAATTAAATGATGTAACACAACATAAAAATTTCAATGTGTTTAACAATGCTGAATTGGTGGTTGGAATTGCTGTTCCGGGAGGAAATACATACACCAGAAAGGAAATTGACAAGCTAATTGAATGGGTAAAGCGTTCACAAGTTGGTGCTTTAGGAATGGTTTATTCAAGATGTAATGATGATGGCACTTACAAATCGTCCGTTGATAAATTTTTCGATCAGGATGATTTGGCAAAATGGGCGGAAATTACAGGTGCTAAACCAGGTGATTTAATTTGTGTATTATCGGGTAATACCGATAAAGTACGTACTCAGTTAAGTGCTTTGCGAATGGAA